>Ga0310915_10000147_pt1 | contig 34002 bp, 34 predicted proteins | sample GREbulkMGAN111_FD_202508 | JGI IMG/M metagenome (GOLD analysis project Ga0310915, IMG submission 202508) | Lab enrichment of tropical soil microbial communities from Luquillo Experimental Forest, Puerto Rico - GRE.bulkMG.AN111 | ecosystem: Environmental > Terrestrial > Soil > Tropical forest >...
CGGCAGCTCCGCCTCGATGAAGCCCTGCTGCTTGTAGAAATGCTGCAAGTTGGCGAGCCGCTGCGGATCCATTGCGCCGAGCGTGGTCTGGCCCTTGTAGGTGCGCTCCGTGTAATTGGCGAGGATTTTCTTCATCAGCTCCTCTTTGCCTTTGAACGATGGCGCCGCCTCGACGTAAATAAGCGCGGCCTTGGCGGGATCGTTCATCACGAATTGCATGCCCTTGAGCGTGGCTTTGACGATCGCACTTACCATGTCGGGCCGCTCGGCGATCATTTTGTCGGAGACGAGGATCGCCTGCGCCATCGACTGGAAATAGTCCTTGGTGGGAAGCGAGACCGTGTCCTTGACCCCTTCTTTGACGTCGATCTCCCAGTCGGGCGTGCAGGCGCAGGCGTCGACTGTGCCCGCGACCACGAGGTTCGCCACCGCCGCCGGGCCGACCGCCTGGGCGTTGACGTCATTCTTGGTGATGTTCTTCGACGCAAGCGCGCCGAGCAGGGCGTAATAGGTGGTGTCCTGGAACGCCAGCACGGAAATCTTTTTGCCGCGCAGGTCCTCGAGCTTCTCGATGCCGCGGTCCTTGCGGCCGACCACGATGGTGAGCGCGCCGCCGCCCATCAGCCCGACCGTTTTGACCGGAACGCCGTTGCCGCGCACGATGATCGGCGTGTCGCCGATCGCGCCGCCGATCGGCGCGTTGCCGACGCCAATCTGCTTGGCCACGTCGACGCCGCCGCGCGCTACCACGAACTCGACGTCGTAACCGGCCTCGGTGTAGTAGCCGAGGTGTTTTGCCAACACCCACGGGGCAAACGCCGGCAGGCTCGGCGGCGCCGGCAGCAGATAAGTGATCTTTTCCGCAGCCGCAGCCGGATGCGCGAACAGTAACGCGCCAATCATCCCGGCAAGCGCTCTACATCCAGTAACGAACGACAGCATCAATGTCCTCCACCGCTGGCCGGCGCGGGTCAGGTCTTCGCCCGCTCCCGTCCCCGGCCCTCGCGCCATTCGCGCGCAAGCCGCTCGCGCACCGGGATGAAATCATAGCTTGGAAAGAACTCGGTGGTGAACGCGCCCCAGGCGCAGCGCTCGATCTCGACGTTCACACTGTTGAGCAGACGCGGCGGCAGCCGCAATGTGACGATCTGCCCGATCCCCATCACCACGTTCCAGCTGACGATTTCCGCGCCTTTCGGCGGAAACCGCTCCCACCAGCCGGTGGCGGCGAGGTGCGCTTGGATGCTCTCCAGATTCTTCGACTGATCGTGCTTGAGAAAAATCGTCAGCAGGATCGTGTCCGCATCGCTACTCACGTTTTCTCTCCAGCGTTGCGGCAAAACGCGCGGACGGTTGACTTGCCGGACCGCCATGATAGCCTGTTCGTATTCGAACGCAAGGTTCAAAACGCAACCACTCCTACGTTGCGCGACAAAAAGCGCCAGGGATGAGCGACATCCATTCCCGCCTGATGCATCAATCTCGAGGGCGCCCGCTGACGCCCGAGGAGCGCGCGCTTGCCGACGCGCTGGAGGCCGTGTTTTCCACCGGCGCACAGGATTTCGAGGAGATCGCGCGCGCGCTCGAAAGCAAGGGCGTGAAACGTCCCTCCGGCGCCACCGGCCCCTGGACCGCTGCGGTGCTGGAACAAGAGCTCGCCGCGATCAACGCGTCACTGGACGCCGCCTATGCACAAAATGGCATCGGTGCTTGATCTCGTCCATGTGACGAAGCGCTTCACCGCGCCCGACGGCGTGTCGCCGCTGATTGCCATCGAGCGCGTGAGCTTCAACGTCCGCGCCGGCGAGTTCGTCGCGGTGGTCGGGCCGTCCGGGTGCGGCAAGAGCACGATCCTCAACCTGGTTGCCGGGCTCGACCGGCCGAGCGAAGGACGCATCCTGCTCAATGGGGTTGCGGTCGAGAGTCCCAATCCCAGCGTCGGCTTCATGCTGCAGAAGGATTTGTTGCTGCCCTGGCGCAGCATCGTACACAACGTGGAATTTGGGCTGGAAGCGCGCGCGATTAGCAGGAGCGAGCGTCGGCAGCGGGCGCGGCGCGAGCTCGAGCGCTGCCGGCTCCAGGACTTCGCGCAGAGCTATCCGTATCAGCTCTCCGGCGGCATGCGTCAGCGTGCCGCGCTGGCGCGCACCTTGGCGATCGAGCCGGCGATCGTGCTGCTCGACGAGCCGTTCTCGGCGCTCGACGCTCAGACCAAGCTGATTCTGCAGAAAAGCTTTGCCCAGACCATCGCATCCTCGGCGATCACGACGTTGCTGATCACCCACGATCTCATGGAGGCGGTGATCATGTCGGATCGCATTTTGGTGATGAGCGAGCGGCCCGGGCGCATTATCGAGGAAATTGCCGTCGACCTGTCCGATCGCGAGAACCCGATGGCTCGCATCGCCGCGCCGCGTGCGCGCGAATACGTCGATCATCTGCTCGGCAGCCTGCACCTGCAGGAGAAGGCGGCATGAGCCCGGCGGACCTCACGCGGGCACTGGAGCATGGCCCGACCGACGCGGTGCCACATGCGATGCAGCCGATGGCGCACGAGCATATTGAAGCACCTGCGCCGGGCGGCGTGCTCGCATCGCCTACATCGATCCTGCTCGGCAGCCTCGCGTTCGGAATCGTGTTCCTGCTGGCATGGCAGTTCGTGCCTCCCGCGCTCGGCGTGCCGTCCTACATCATTCCGACCGTGACCGATCTCGCCCACGAGCTCGGCCGCATGGTCGAACGGGAGAATCTTTTCGGCCACGTTCTCTCGACCGTGACCATCGCCACGTTGGGGTTCGTCATCGGCAGCCTGCTCGGCGCTGCAATGGGCTACATCCTCGGCATGTCGATCTTCATCGAGAAGGTGCTCTCGCCCTACATCCTAGGCCTGCAAATTGCGCCGAAGGTCGCGTTTGCGCCGCTGTTCATCATGTGGCTCGGCTACAACGCCTGGCCCAAGCTGATCGTCACCATCCTGGTGGTGTTCTTTCCGATACTGGTCAACGTGCTGCAATCGATGAAGACGGTCGACCGCGATCTGATCAATCTGGCGCGCGCCTACAGCATGAGCCGGATGCAGATCTTCTGGAAGATCGAGGTGCCGGCGTCGATGCCGGCGCTGATGGCGGGCCTGCGCATCGGCGCCACGCTCGCGGTGATCGGGGTCACCGTCGGCGAGCTCGTCGGCGGCAACACCGGGCTCGGTTACCTCATCACCTTCGGCGAGGGCCAGGCCAACACCGCGATGGTGTTCGACGCGATCGTGCTGCTCACTCTCATCGGCATCGTGCTTTACGGCGCTGTCGCGGTCATCGAGGCACGCGTGCTCCACTACATCCCGCGCGTCATGCGCTGAATCAGGTCAAGAAGGAGGCTCACATGGAACACAAGCCCATCTATCCCGAGATCAGGCCGGAGCACGTTGCGATTCCGCAAGGCCAGACGCTCGCCTCCTGGCTCAATTCGCGCATCGCCCGCTACGAGACGCGCACGCTCGACTGGCATGCGTTGAAATTTCAGGCCGACTACGACCAGAAATATCGTCGCGCGCAGATGCGCTATATCGGCACCGGTGGCACCGGAGTGGAGCACGATGAGAACGTGGTGCCGGCCGGGCATTTCACCTTTTCGACCATGGTGCTGCCGGCCGGCTGCGAAGGTCCGCTGCATCTCCACACCGACGCGGAAGAGGTGTTCTTCGTGCTGCGCGGCAACAAGCTGCGCTTCATCATCGAACATCAGGGCGAGCGCTTCGAAACCGTGTTGAAGGAGCGGGATCTGTTTTCGGTGCCGCCCGGCGTCTACCGCGGCTTGGTCAACGAAGGCATCGAGGAGGCGCTCATGTGCGTGATCATCGGCAACAGCAAGCCGGTGACGCCGACCTATCCGCCGGAGCATCCGCTTTCAAGGATCAAACGCCCGAAGGGCGCCGGCGCGGGCTAGGTTTGATGCTGGCCGGCCGCACGATCGTCATCACCGGCGCGGCGCGCGGCGTCGGCCGCGCCATCGCGCGTGCCTGTGCCAAGGCTGGGGCGCGGCTCGTTCTTGGCGACATTCTCGTCGATGCGGGCTGTGAAGCTGTGCAAGAGCTGGGGAGGGCGACCGTCGCGCGGTTCGTGCCAATCGATCTGGACAGTCCGGATTCAGTCACTGCGTTTGCCCGCGACATCGCAGAGCACGAAGGCGAAATACACGGCCTCGTCAACAACGCCGCGATCGCAACGAAGGTGGGCGGCGATGCGTTCGATGCGATCGAGCTCGATCTGTGGGACCGCGTGATGCGGGTCAATGTGCGCGGCACTTGGCTTGTCACCCGCGCGTTGACCCCGCTGTTCGCGGAAGGCGGTCACGGACGCATCGTCAATCTCGCCTCCGACACCGCGCTGTGGGGCGCGCCGCGACTCCTCGCCTATGTCGCGAGCAAAGGCGCGGTCATCTCGATGACGCGCTCGCTCGCGCGCGAGCTCGGCCCGCGCGGCATCGGCGTGACCGTGGTCGCGCCCGGCATCCTGCGCAGCGAGTCGACCGAGTACGTGCCGGCCGAGCGCCACCGTCTCTACGAGACGGGACGCGCCGTGCCCGGGCCGCAGCACCCGGAAGATATCGTCGATACCGTCGTGTTCCTGCTCACGCCCGGCGCGCTCGCGCTCACCGGCCAGCTGCTCACCGTCGACGCGGGCTTCGTCTTCACATGACCGCCGTTAGCCGACATTCCTGCGGCGAGCTGTCATATCTCGCATGCGACAATGGCGGCGCGATGCCGATCGTGCTCCTGCACGGGATCGGCAGCAACGCGCGCTCGTTCGAGCCGCTCATGCACGCGCTGCAAGGGCGCTCTGGCGCGCTCGCGTGGGACGCGCCCGGCTATGGTCAATCGCAGCCGCTGACTACCGCGTGGCCCGATGCCTCCGACTATGCCGAGGCGCTGCGCAGCCTGCTCGACGACCTCGAGGTCGCGCGCTGCGTCCTGCTCGGCCATTCGCTCGGTGCGCTGATCGCCGCGCGCTTTGCGCTTGAGGCGCGCGATCGCGTCGCTGCGCTGGTCCTGGCCTCGCCGGCGCTCGGCCACGGGGTAACGAAGGGCGCCGCATTACCCGCTCCAGTTGCGGCGCGCCTGGAGGAGCTGGATCGTCTTGGGCCGGAAAAATTCGCGGCGGCGCGCTCTCCCGGCCTGCTCGCCGACGCGGCGGCCCGACCGGACGTGCTCGTATCGGTGATGCGCGCGATGGCCGCTGTTCGCCGCCCTGGCTACGACCAGGCGGCGCGCCTGCTGGCGGGCGGGCGCCTGATCGACGACGCGGCGAGGCTCACGGTTCCGACAGCTGTGATCGTCGGCGTGCAGGATTGCATCACGCCGCCCGAAAACGTGCGCCGCGCCTTCGCCGCGCTCCCGCAATCATCGCGCCACTGCTACCGCGAGATCGATAACGCAGGCCACGCGGTGTGTCAGGAGCAGCCGGCCGAAATTGCCCGACTCGTGGCCGAACTCGTCGAGCACGAGGCGAACGCTCATGCGTGACAGCCTCAAGCCCAAGCGCGCCGCCAAGGCTGGACCGTACATCGCGCCGCCGGTGCAGCGCGCGGTACGGTTGATCCGCCACATCGCCGAAGGTCATCCGGTGCTCAACATGAGCGAGACGGCGAAGGCGCTGAAGATCAATCGCACGACTTTGCTGCGGCTCCTCCATACCTTGGAAGCCGAAGGATTCGTTGAACGCTCTCCCAACGGCGGCGGCTTTCAAGTCGGCCTCTCGTTTCTCGAGTTGGGGGCCCGCGCGTTGTTCTCCCAGGATCTCGTACAGGTCGCGGTGTCGGTATTGACCAGCCTAGCGGAGACCGTGCAGCTCTCGGCGCATTTGGGCGTACTCGACGGCACCGACGTGCTCTACCTCGTGCGCCGCACGCCCAACACGCCGCTCGCCAGCAACATCCGCGTCGGCAGCCGGCTGCCGGCGCACGCCACCACCATGGGGCGAGTGCTGGTCGCCTTCATGACGCCACTTGAAATCGAAACGCTTTATTCCGGCAAAACGCTGCAGCGGTTCAGCGAGCACACCGCAACGACGCTTTCTGGACTGAAGGCGCGGACCGAGCAGGACCGGCGCGCCGGGATTGCGTGGAGCGACGGCCACTTCGAGCGTGGCATCAGCTCCGCGGCTGTGCCGGTCTTCGACTTTGCCGGCACGCCTCTTGGTGCGATCAATGTCTCCGGACCGAGCTCCGCATTTGCCGAGGAGGTGCAGCGCCGTCGCATCGGCGAGGCGCTGCGCGCCGCAGGCGCCGAAATTTCCCGCCGACTCGGCTGGCTTGGCACCGATGCTAAGCACGGCGCGGCGCGGGCTTTGGCCGAGGCAGGCGAGTGATCGAGGCGCGGCGATGGATCTCGGGCTCGAGGACAGGGTTGCGATCGTTACCGGAGGAACGTCGGGCATCGGCCTTGCCACCGCGCGCCAATTGCTGGCTGAGGGTGCGCTGGTCGCGATTTGCGGGCGTGACGAGACGCGACTCGCGACGGCGAAATCGTCATTGCTGGGAAACACGTCCGAGAAGCGGCTCCTCGCCATGCAATGCGATGTCTTGAATAAGGAGGCGGTAGGCCGTTTCGCCGCCGCGGTCGAGCAGTGGGTCGGGCGCTGCGACATTCTCATCAACAATGCCGGGCATGCGCGCATGTCCACCTTCGCCGACACCACCGATGAGGCTTGGCGCGAAGAATTGGAATTAAAATTTTTCAGTCAAATTTATCCGATCCGCACGTTCAAGCCGCTGCTGGAGAAGAGCGACGTCGCGGCAATCCTTTGCGTGAACTCGCTGCTCGCCTACCAGCCCGAGCCTTACATGGTTGCGACCGCGGCGGCTCGGGCAGGGGCGCAGAGCCTGCTCAAATCGCTGGCGCGCGAATTGGCTCCGCGCATCCGCGTCAACTCGGTGATGCTCGGATTGATCGATTCCGGCCAGTGGGAGCGCCGCTTCCTCGTGCGCGAGGAAAAGGCACAGACACGCGAGCAATGGTTCGCCGAGGTGGCGCGCACCCGCCATATTCCGATGCAACGGTTGGGCACGCCGGACGAGGTCGCCCGCGCCGTCGCGTTTTTGTGCTCGCCGGCCGCCGGATTCATCACCGGCGCGCAGCTCGAGATCTCGGGCGGCACCTCTCGGCATATGTAGGCGACGTGATGACCATCGCCACGCCCACGCCGGGGGTCATATCCATCGCGGAGCCGATCGGCGACCTGATCGCCCACGCGATAGCCGAGATCGGCGTCACCACGGTGTTCGGCGTGATCTCGATCCACAACATGCCGATGCTTGACGCGATCGCCCGGCACAACCGCATCCGCTTTGTGCCCGCGCGCAGCGAGGCCGGGGCAATGAACATGGCCGACGCCTACGCGCGCGTGTCGCGCTCGCTCGGCGTGGTCATCACCAGCACCGGCACGGCGGCCGGCAACGCGGCGGGTGCGCAGGTAGAGGCGCTGACCGCCGGCTCGCCGGTCCTGCACATCACCTCGCAGATCGACCGCCCCTACATGGACCGCGATCGCGCCGCGATCCACGACGTGCCGCGCCAAGCCGACATGCTGCGCGCGATCTCCAAAGCCTATTTCCGCGTATGGGAGGCGCGCACCGCGGCCGGCATGCTTGCCGCGGCGGCGCGCGCTGCGCTGACGCTGCCGCGCGGGCCTGTCTCGCTCGAAATTCCGATCGACGTGCAGCGGGAAAAAGCGCCGCCCCCCTATCACGTGATCATCGGCCCGATTACACCCGAAGCTGCCGATGCCACGCTGATCGATGAATTGGCCAATCTCGTACGCCGCGCGAAACGTCCGATGCTGTGGCTCGGCGGCGGTGCGCGCGAGGCGGTCGCGCCTGCGCTCGAGCTCGTTCGGCGCGGGTTCGCCGTGGTCACCAGCACCAACGGGCGCGCAGTCGTGCCGGAGGACCACCCACATACGCTCGGCGCCTATACCATGACGGCGCAGGCGCAGGCGATCTACGAGCGCGCCGATCTCATGATCGTGGTCGGCTCGCGGCTGCGCGGCAACGAAACGCGCAACAACGCCGTGCGGCTGCCGCGGCCGCTGGTCCAAATCGATGCCGATGCCACACAAGCGGCCCGCAACTATCCGGTCGACCTCTTCATCAATGCGGACGCGCGGACCGCCTTGGACGCGTTGCTCTCACGTTTGCCGGCGGCGCTTGATATCGACTCCACGTTTCTCGAAGCGGTAGCGGCCGCGCGCGCGCAATCGGAAGCGAAGCTCGCGGCCGCGCTCGGCCCGTACAAGATCATCGCGGACGCGTTGCGCAGGCGCGTCGCGCAGGATCGCCATCCGTTCGTGCGCGATGTGACGCTTTCCAACAGCACCTTCGGCAACCGCTATGTGCATGTCGCCGCGCCGCATCTTGGCGTTCATGCGCTCGGCGGCGGCATTGGGCAGGGTATTGCCATGGCCATCGGTGCGGCGCTCGCGGCGCATCCGGCGAAGACGGTCGCGCTGATCGGCGATGGCGGCGCGATGGTCAATCTCGGCGAGCTTGCGACGGCGGTCGAGGCCAAGGCGGAGATCGCATTCGTTCTGATGAACGACCGCGGCTACGGGGTAATCCGCAACATCCAGGACGCGCAGTACGGCGGCCGCCGCCACTACGCCGACCTCCACACGCCGGATTTCAAGCTGATCGCGGCCGCACTCGGTCTGCCGCATCAACGCGTGTCCCGCATCGAGGACTTCGAGACCTCTTTGGATCGTGCCTTGTCGGCGGCCGGCCCACAGCTCGTCGAAGTGGACATGGCCGCGATTGGACCGTTCGCGGAAGCTTTTGCCGGTCCACCCGCCGGCGCGGCGGGCAGCGCATGAATGCAGTCCTGGAAAAGCTCGCCCATCCTCTGCGCAAGGGAGAGGTGGAAGATCTGCGCGGCATCTTCATCGAAATGCCGCTCGAGCTCGAGAGCGCGGCGCTGCCGCACGTGGATTTTTCCGGCGCGATCTTCAACGCGCCGCTCTTATTGCGCGGCGCGCTGTTCCAGGGGCTCGCCTGGTTCACCGATTGCACGTTCAACGCGCCGGCTGATTTCTCGGCGGCGCGCTTCCTCAGCGACGCGCGCTTCGACAAGGCGCGTTTTCTGCGAGGCGGCAGCTTCTCGGGCGCCGAATTTCATGGGGTCGCGTGCTTCGATCAGGCCGAGTTCGGCGATGCGGCGTTTCTCGACCGGATGACCTGTTACGGAAACCTCTCGCTCGATCAGACCCGTTTTGCCGGCGCCGCCTCACTCCAGGACAGCGAGTGCTTCGGCGGGCTGTGGTGCAATCGGACCCTGTTCACCGCGCGCGTCGATTTGCGCGGGCTCGAGGTGCACGGCCGCACCTGGCTCGTTGGCGCCAGGATCGGCGAGGATCCGAGTGCGTCGGCGGCGCATCGCCTGTTGGGATCGATCCGCAGCTACGGATATCACTGGGTTTAGCAGCGCAGCGCCGAGGCGGGTACGAGCGCCATCGTCACGGCGCGCATCACTGCGCCCCGTACAAAGACTGCTGCAGTTACGACGAGGAGCGCCGACGCAGTTGCCGTCGGCGCAATCACGTGGCTAACAGACCGAAATCAGCGACGATGTCCGAGCGGCAAGCCGAGCTCGAGCGCCTTCTGGCGCAAGGCGCCGGGCGTCCTTCTCGTCCGCTTGGCAATTTCCGCAACAGGTGTCTTGGCGCGCGAATGTTGCCTGAGTTCTTGGACGTGTTGTTTCGTCCATGCGCGACGTTTCCGGCGCCCGGCCGTCTTCTTTGCTGCACGCCTGCTCTTCTTCGCCATGCGGAGACCCTCCTGTGAAGAGGGCTATGTATCACGAAAAATCGTGATTGCGAATGGTATCGGACAATTATTTGTATGTTCGCCAAACCACACATTTACAGCCAATTGATACAACAACTCACGGTTACGCAAGCATCGGCGGCCCGCGACAAGAATATTTGAAGCACCTTGCAAACAACTAGATCGCAATACGGGGCTCACCCAGATCCTAGAACAAACCGACCATCAGACCGAGTCCCTCGCGCGCGATCGGCGCCAACAAATGCTCGTCCGGCGCGTGCTGTGAGCATCCGGCGTAGGAGTGCGGTATCCAGATGGTGCGCAAACCGAGCACGTCGGCGAAGCTGTCGTTGGGCAGCGAACCGCCGAGATTGGGAAGAATGGTCGGTTTGCGCCCGCTTGTGCGCTCGATCGAGCGGGCAGTGAAATTCACCCAGGGGTCTTCGGGATCGAGCCGGCTTGCCTTGAACACGCCGCGCTCGCCGGCGCGCACCTCGACCTGGTGAAAACCGTGGTGGTCCAGGTGGCGGCGCAGCGCCGGAATAATGTCGTCGACCTTCGTCCCCACCACGTAGCGCAGCTGGCAGTACGCGCGCGCGTTGCCGGGAATGGCGTTGACCGGGCGCTCCGGCGTGCCGGCGGTGAACGCGAGCACCTCGAAGCTGTTCCAGGCATAGACGCGCTCTGCCGGCGTCAGTCCCGGCTCGCCCCAATCGGGATCGATTACAGGGCCATTACCCCCGCCGTCGACCTCCACGCCGGCAAGGAGCGTGCGCACGGAATCCGGCAGCGGCGGCCGCCACTCCGGCACACGGATCGTCCCGCGCGCATCGGTGATGGTGGCGAGCGCCTGCGCCAATATGATCGCAGGATTGGCGATGAGGCCGCCCCAGTTGCCGGAATGACGTCCGCCCTCGCGCAGATCGACGATCAGGTCGATCGGATGGCCGCCGCGCGCGCCGAGGAAGATGGTCGGCTGGCCGGGCGCGACGCGCGGACCGTCCGAGGCGATCAGCAGGTCGGCGTGCAACAAATCGTGCTTGTGGCGCTCGCACAGCTGCGGCAATCCGGCGGAGCCCACTTCCTCGCCCATTTCGATCAGAATTTTCGCGTTGAATCCGAGCCGGCCGCGCTCGGCGAGAACGGCGGCGAGCGCCGCGATATTGACGCTGTGCTGCCCCTTGTTGTCGGCGCTGCCGCGGCCGTAAAAGCGGTCACCTTCCACGGCGAGCGTCCAAGGCGAAAGGCCTTTTCGCCACAGATCATCGAGTCCGCGCACGGTGTCGCCATGGCCATAAAGCAAAATGGTGAGCGCGGCGGCATCCTCGATGCGCTCGGCCACCAGGAACGGCGGCCCCGACGCATTCTCGAGAACGCGCGAAGTGAATCCGAGGGGCGCGAGGCTTATCGTGATCTCGTCGAGGTAGCGGCGCAGCGCCTCGGCCCGTTCCGGTTCCTGGCTCGTGCTCGGGATCGCGACGCGTCGCTTGAGGTCGACAAGAAATTGTCCACCGTCGAAATAGGCGTGCGCGCGAGCGATCGCGGCGGCGCGGCTCATGACTTTACCTTGCACGCTTGAAGGGTTCGGAACGGCCGATTACCGTCGGCGATATTGCATGCGGGTCGTCCGCGCGGCAAGGACGTTTGGAGGAAACAGCGCGTGTTCAAAATTCTGCGCCTGCAGGAATGTGCGGCTAGCCCGATGGAGGGAGGGCGGGGCGAGCAGATCAAGCTGATCAATCCGAGCCTCGGAACCGAGAAGCTCGATGTGCATCTCAATCGCCTCATTCCGGGTGGCGCGCGCGGCAAATTGCATCACCACACCCGTGCCGACAACGTCTATATCGTCAAGCGCGGCGAGGGGGCACTCACCGTCGACGGCAAGGAGTACCGTATCCGCGAGAACGACGTCGTGTATATCCCCGCTGGCATGAAGCATGCCCTGACCAACCTCAGCGATCAGGTGTTCGAGATCTTCGAGATCTACGCGCCGTCGGGACGGCATTTCGATTTCGTGCTGGACGAGTAAAGGGTTCACACGAGTCATGACGGAAAATCGCGGCGTCCTGTTCGTCCCTTACCAGGAAACGCTCGGTCTGCTGAGCGTCGAAGACGCGCTCAACGTGTGCGAGCAGGTCTATCTGATGCACGCGCGCGGCAGCGTGGTGCTTTCCAACCCGCCGAGCTTCAAGCTCGACGTGGCCGACGGCTTTCACAACCACTGGCATGTGAAATCCGTGCTGCTCAAGGACATTCCGACGACCGGCGTTCGCCTTTACAACTATTATGATGACGGCGAGCGCAACACCGTTGGCGCCTTGGACTGCACCCGCTACATCGTCCTATCCGACCCGCACAGCGGCGCGCCGCTGGCGATCGTCGACGAGCACTGGAGCTACGCGATCCGCAGCGCGGCCGCTGCGACGATTGTGTGCAAGTGGGCCGGTCCTGCGCGAGCGAAGATTCTCGGCCTGGTCGGGATTGGGACGATGGGCACGAACGCGCTGCGCTGCCTGCGCACCATGTACAAGTTCGAGGAAATCCGCTGCACCTCGCGTCGGCCGCAGACGCGCGCGGCCTTCGCGCAGAAATGGTCGCATGCGCTCGGCATTCCGGTGATTGCCAAGGACTCGATCGAGGAGGTGGTGCGCGGCGCCGACATCGCGGTGGGTGGCACCACCTCGGACGACGTGGTCAGCCGCGAGTCCTGGCTCAAGCCGGGTGCGACCTTCATCTCGCTGGCGCGGCGCGAGTTCGATCCCGCCGGCTGGGCGAAGGTCGACAAGGTCGTGATCGACAGCTGGGAATTCAACATGCTCCAGCGCGAGTTCAAACGCATGATCGAGCAGGGCCAATTCTCGCGCGCGCAGCTTTACGGCGAGATTCACGAGCTCGTTTCCGGAGCCAAGAAAGGCCGCGAGCGCGACGACGAGCGCATTCTGATTCACACCACCGGGCTCGTGTCGCAGGACGTGGCGCTGGCACATTTCTTGTATCGACGGGCCCTCGAAAAAGGGCTCGGGAGTTGGCTGCCCAGGGCGGATTGAGCAGCTTGCAAGGGCCAGTGCGCGCGACATCAACGGGAGCATGAGAATGGCGAACAGACTGCGGATTGATCGGCGCGAGTTCCTGCTGAAAGCGGGCGGTGCCGCGCTCGGCGTCGGTGCCGCTGCGTGCATGGCGCCGCGGCCGGCCGCGGCACAGGAAAAATTCCCCGGGCGCGACATCAATTGGATCATCTATCAGGCGCCGGGCGGATCGATCGACACCACCGCGCGCGTCATTCAGCCGTATCTGGAGAAGCACGGGGTCAAGACCAACCTCGACTATGTGCTGGGTGCGGGCGGCCGCGTTGCCCGCACCAAGCTCTTCACCGCGCGGCCTGACGGCTATCTGATGATGAGCGAGTCGGCCCCGGGCGCCGCCATCGACGAGGTCATCGGCCGTGCCGGTTACAAGGCGAGCGAGTTCATCCCGATCTACGGATGGAGCGTGGTGGGCTGGCAAATCTGTGTCAATAAGGACTCGCCGATCCGCACGTTCCAGCAGTTCGTTGACGAATGCAGAAAGCGCCGCGTCGTGGTCGGCACGATCGGGCGCTCGGGATCGAGCCATATCCAGCTTGCCGCGTTGCAGAAGGAATTGGACCTTCCCTTTGCCATGGTGCACTTCGAGGGCTCCGGCAAGGCCTACCCGGCGGTGATGGGCGGCCACGTCGACGCGGCGATCAGCGGGCCGGGATCGGGCTCGCGCATGCGCGATAGTCTGCATTTCCTGTGCGTGACGGGCGCCGAGCGCGAGCAGGCGTTGCCCGACGTACCGACGCTCAGGGAGCTGGGCTTCAACGTCACGCCGATCGATCAGATCTGGTACGCCATGACCACCCCGAAAGTGCCGGATGATCGCATCGCGATCCTGTCGGACGCCTTCGCCAAGGCCTTCGAGGACAAGATGCTGTGGGAGCAGATGCACAAGGTCGGCGAATACATCAAGCTGCTCACGCGCGCACAGGTTGACGACATGGTGCGAAAGCAGGCCGAGGTCATCGAAAAATACAAGGACCTCTTGGGTTGAACCAAGAATGTCGAATGACGCAGAGCTTCGTGGCTATTGGCGTGAAGAATTTGCGCTGATCGCGATCCTGCTCGCGTTCTTCGTGAGCATCGTCGCGTTCGCATTCCATATTCCCTTCGATGCGCGACTGTTTCCGGTCGTGATCGGCGGCGCCGGAATCCTTCTCGTTCTGGCCGTCGCGGTCGAGCAAATGCGCCGCCGCGTGGCCGAAGTTCCGGTGGTCGATACCGATGATGCCGCGGCCGCAGCGGACTGGCCGCGCTATTGCACGGCGCTTCTCGCCGCGCCGGTATTCGGGCTGCTGTTCTGGCTGTTCGGCTTCGTCGTCGCTTCGCTTGCGGCAATGCTGCTCATCCCGGTGCTGATGGGTTATTCGAACCGGGGGAAGCTCGTCCTGGTGGCGGTGATCACGGTGGCGGTGCTGGCGCTGATCGGCCCTTATCTTCTCAATGTCGATCTTCCGCACGGGCTCATCGGTGACTGGCTGGTCGATCGGCTCGGCCTGCGCGCGAGCTGAAGTCGCGGCGATGCTCGACAATCTGATCGTCGGACTGTCCGCGGCGCTGCAGCTCAAGCAGTTCCTGTTCATGGTGCTGGGCACCGTGATCGGCTTGTGGGTCGGCGTATTGCCGGGCCTCGGCGGACCGGTCGCCATGGCGATCCTGATCCCATTCACCTTCGCGATGGATCCGCTCTCCGCGCTGCTGATGCTGGCCTCGATTTCGGTCGGCGCCGCGTTCGGCGGGTCGGTGACGTCGATTCTCCTCAATATTCCCGGCGAAGCATCCTCTGCCGCCACGGCCTACGACGGCTACCCGATGGCGCAACAGGGGAAGGCGAAGGTCGCCATGGGACTGTCGGCCGGAGCGTCGATGGCGGCGGCGATCATCGGCGTGCTGATTCTGATGTTCGCGTCCGGACCCGTTGCCAAGGCGGCGCTGGCGTTCAGCCCAGCCGAATATTTCGCGCTCGCGATTCTCGGACTGACCGTCGTCTCGGTCGCCGCGCTCGGCTCGACCACCAAGGGATTGGCGATGGGCGCGCTCGGCATCGCGATCAGCTTGATCGGCATCGACTCGATCCTCGGCGTCGAGCGCTACACCTTCGGCTTCGTCTATCTGCTCGATGGCATCAGCTTCGTGCCGGTCATGGTCGGACTGTTCGCGATCACCGAATTGACCAGCATGATCCTCGAAGGTGGCACGATCGCGAAAGCCGGCCGACTGGAAGGGTCGCTGTGGGACGGCTTTCTCGACACGTTTCGCTACCCGTTCACCCTGATTCAGAGTACGGCCGTGGGCGCGTTCCTCGGCATGATTCCCGGAATCGGCGCCACCGCCGCCAATTTCCTCGCCTACAGCGTGGCGCAGCGCTCATCAAAACATCCCGAGCGCTTCGGCAAAGGCGCGCCGGAGGGCGTGATCGCGCCCGAGGCCTCGAACAATTCCTGCATCCCGACGAGCCTCATTCCCGCGCTCACGCTCGGAATACCCGGCGGCGCCACGTCCGCAATCCTCTTGGTTGCCGTTACCCTGCAAGGATTGCGTCCAGGCCCGATGCTGTTCACGTCGAATCCGCAGCTGATCTGGGGCTTCTTCATGGGGCTCATGGTCGGCGCGGTGATGGCGACGGTGCTCTATCTAATCATGATCCCGTGGTTTGCCCTGATCACGATCGTGCGCATCGAGTTGATGGCGCCGATGCTGCTGATCATCACGCTGTTCGGCGCGTATGCAAACGAACGCAACGTCATGGACGTCTTCGTCGCGATCGTGTTCGGGTTGTTCGGCTACTTCCTGCGCCGCCACGGGTATCCGTTGATCAGCCTCGTCATTGGTCTCATCCTCGGCAAGCTCGCGGAAGGATCGTTTCACCAGGCCTTGATGATTTCCGATCATGACTACTCGGTTTTCATTCTCCGGCCGATGTCCGCGGCGATCTTCGCGTGCTGCCTGATCCTGGTGTTGTGGCCGGGCATCAAGAAGCGGCTCGGCCGCGGCGGCGCCGAGGTCACCTGACGAGGTAGCACCAATGCAGGCGAACGAGATCAAGACGCTACTGGACGCGCGCATTTCGCGCGAGCGTGCGAAAGAGTTGTTGATCGAGCTGGTCAAGGTGCCGAGCCCGCAGACAGAGCTGCTCGAAGAGGAGCCGCTGCTCAAAAAGTTCATTGCCACCGCGGTCGAGCCGCGCTTGCGCGCCATGGGCCTTGCCGACATCCGTTACGACGGGATGGGCAATCTAATCGCCACGTACGGGACGGGCAGCAGCGGCAAGTCGCTGATGTTCATTGGCAACGCGATGAACCAGCCCGCCGCGACCATGCCGAATCCCTACAACGGCGACGTGGTCGACGGCGCCAAATACGGGCTGCCCGGTGAGTGCGTCATGGGCAAGGGCGCGAGCGAGCAAAAGGCCAATCTCGCCGCCATGCTGCACGCCATGGAGGTCGTGGTCGCGAGCAAGGTTCCGATTGCGGGAAAGCTGATTTTCACCTGCTGCCTCTCGGGCGAGACCGGAAAGCACGACGCGATCAAGAGCGTGGTCGAGGGCGCCGGCGTGCGAGCCGACATGGCAGTGTTGGGAGGAACCGGGCTTACCGTCACGCTCGGCAACCGCGGCCGCATCGACGTGTTCGTAACGGTCAAGGGTTCGCCCTGCCATTCCTCGCGACCGGCGGACGGCATCAACGCCATCACCGGCGCGGTCGAGGCGATTCGATTGCTGCTCACAAAGGTGAAGCTCGACAAGACTCATCCGCAGCTCGGCCGTCCCACGCTGACCGTCAACCACATCCGCAGCTTTCCCGATTCGACGCACACCGTGCAGGAACGCTGCGAATTCACGCTCGACCGCCGGCTCATTCCCGGCGAAGACCCCGACGAAGCCTTCGCCGAGATCGCGCGCATCGCCAAAGAGATGGAGCAGATCAAGGATCCCGTCAGCGGAAAGCCGTACCGCGTCGAGGTGCGGCTCGGGCCATTCATGTATCCTTCGCTGGTCACCACCGAGTCCAGCGTCGTGCGCGCGATCCTGCGGGCAAGCGAGGTGATGCTGGGTGGGCCGGTTGACACCCATTACTCGCCGTCCGCATTCGACCAGGGCTATCTCAATCACATCGGCATCGTCACCGCGAACTTCGGTGCTGGCGAGCACCAATACGCTCACACCGACTACGACATGGCCTCGGTCGAGCGCACCACCGACGCCGCGCGCGTCTACGCCTTCATGATGCTGGATTATTTAGCTTAGGAAGGCGTCGGCGACGCGCAATTGAATGTCCGCTCGTCCCCGCGAAAGCGGGGACCCGGAGTCCGAGTGGCTCTAGATTCCCGCTTGCGCGGGAATGAGCGAACGAAAAGCTACTCCGCTGCGACCCGCTTCGCCGCCGCGGCCGCCTGCTCCTCGTCGTGCAAGCGATCGAGAATGCGGCGCGCCTGGATCACGCCGCTGTCGGCATTGATGTCGGTCTGCGGCGGATTGGGAATCAGTAACAGATTGCGCTGTTGCGCCTCGAACACCGCGACGTCCTCCAAGAACGCGGTCCGGATCTGCTCGATGATCATGTCGGTCGTGCGCGGACTGGCGATATCGAAATCGTGCGCTTGCCCCCAGAAGTAATGGCTGGTCGTTTCGGTCTCCGGCGTGATTGCGTTGAGATTCCACATGCCGATGCCGCCGACGCGTCGGCCCTGCGGCGCGCCGGTGCCGGTTGGGGTGGCGCCTACGTCGAGGCGCAAGAACGCGGGCGGAGTGAAATTGATGATCTGCCAGCGATCCACGTTGCCGGTGAACCCGCCGGCCTTGACGAAGGTCGGCGGCGCCGGCGCGTCGACGATCCAACGGGTCACGGAGACGTTGTCGCCCGAGCGCTGCACCTTGACCTGCGCCTGGTCCACCAGCGCGGAATTGCCGATCGTGGTCTCGTGCACGAAGGCGAGATGGGTGAGGTCGAGCAGGTTGTCGACAATCAGCTGCCAGTTGCCGTTGACGTGGAGGTACTGGCTCTTCGCGCCCCAGCTCGGGTCGTCGAGCCAATGGAAGTCGGTGATCGTGGCCGGGTCGGCGCGAGCGGGATCGCCCATCCAGATCCAGAGCCAATGATAGCGCTCAACCACCGGATAGCTCTTCACTCGCGCCGAGCGCGGGATGAGATCCTGGCCCGGGACCCGCACGCAGGTGCCGGTCTTGTCGTAGCGCAGCCCGTGGTAATGGCACTGCAAGGTGTCGCCGACCAGTTTCCCCATGGAAAGCGGCAGGTGGCGGTGCGCGCAGCGATCCTCGAGCGCAACCGGCGTGCCGTCGGCGAGCCGATAGAAGACGACGGGCTCGCCCAAAACGACGCGGCGGAATGGTTGCACGCCGACCTCGTGATCGGAGGCGGCGACGTACCAATAATTGCGCAGGAACATGGGCTCCTCCATGCGCCGACGTCTATATGCTAGGGGCCGCGGCCTCGCTATTCAAACGGAATGATTGCTGTTGCGTCATGCCCGGCTTTATGCCGGGCATCCACGTCTTTCTTTGTCGGCGCGAGAGGAGACGTGGACGGCCGGGCACCAGCGCGTTTACGCGCGTCTTCGACGCGCTATGCCCGGCCATGACGGGATGGGTCACAGCATCTCCTTGATCGCGCGGATGAGGTTGCGGTCGACGCTGATCATGTCGCCTTGCACCGGCAATGCCAGCGCTTGCCGCTCCTGCAGCGACACAGCGCGCCCCTGCAGGATGACGCGTCCGTCGGCGGTGAGGAAAATCGAGGACGCGGCGCTATCGTCGCTGTCCTTCCAGACCAGCTCCACCCGGAATTTCACGTCCATCTCCCGTTGCATCGCGCGCAGGGGCGTTCACGCTCACTGCGGCAGTGGGATCAAATCGGTAGCACATCCGTTGACGTTCCGTACGAATCTGTATGGGAGAACGACGATGCCGGACAAGCGAACCATCGAGAAGGCTCGCAGGGACAAGCGCGAGGGCAAGGCGCCCAGCACCCAGGCGGGCGAGTTCGTGCGTGAGGAGATCGACAAGATTCGCCACGGCGAGCACGGCGCGCGATCGCCGCAGCAGGCGATCGCTATTGGGCTGTCCAAGGCGCGGCGCGCGGGTGTCGACCTGCCGCCGCCGAAGAAAGGCAGGGTAAAGGCGCGCACCCGCAGGAGCGCCGAATACGCGTACGAGGCCGGCCAGCACAAGCGCAAGACGCACCGTCGGCCGCGCGTGTCGCGCGCGGTGTCGCGGGTTCTCAAGCGCGAGCCGCGCAGCACGGTGTCGCGCCGCGCGCTTTCGCACCAAGCCTCACGCGCCGCCGCACGCCGTAGCGCCTCATCGCGATCTGCCGCTGCGCGCAAGGCCGCGCGAACGAAAGGCCGAGCAGGCCGTTCCGCCGCGGCGCGGAAAGCCGCGCGGACCCGAGCGCGCCGTCGCAAGTAGCGCGAAGGACGCCAACCGGTCGGCACTCACGCCCGCATCGCGCGGGCCGGCGTGGATGAGCGGACGAAGTCATCGGTTGCGCCTTTCGCGCATGCCGGTGCAGTGCTATCGTTCACGTCAATTCAGCCGCACTCGGTTGAAGCGTTGGTCTGGGCCGGACGTCGGCGTTGACGTTTGCGGCGCAGAAAGGCCCGCCAAGCCAGCGTGTCGGTAGTCAAAAAGGGAGGGAAATCATGTTGCGTATTCTCGTGCCCAGCTTCGCGCTTGTGTTCGGCGCGGCGCTGGCGCAGCCGGCGGCTGCGCAATCGGGCGTCGATCTCGTCAAAGCTGCCGTGGACGCGCAGGGCGGCGCAGCCGCGCTCGGCGCCACCAAGACCACCGTCCTCAAAGGCGAAGCCAAGCATTGGGAGCCGGGCCAGTCGTACTCCGCGACCGGCGAAGCGCGCTTTCTCGGCGACGCGACCTACACCCACACGATCGACAACGCCCAGCGACTGTCCCGTATCGATTGGGACCGTGATATGAAATATCCGGCGGTCGAGCGGCTCAAGTACAGCGAAGTCACCGCGCCGACATGGGGCGTGCTGGTCGACGACAAGGGCGCCCAGCAGCCGATGTCGGGAATTCGCCTCGCCGCACTACTGCGCGAGCGCGACCGTGCCTCGCCGCGGCTCCTCCTGCGGGCACTGAACGAGCCGGGCAGCATCTCGGCGCTGCCGGATCAGAAGCTCGGGGATCGTTCGCTGCCTGCGGTCTCGATCAAACGGGGCGCGAACACGTTTATCGTGCTGTTCGATCCCGCGACGCGTCTTCCGGCGGCAATCCGTAGCCGCGATCCCGATAACGTCTACGGCGACTCAAACTACGATCTCGTTCTCTCGGATTGGAGAGACGCGGGCGGCATCAAGCGGCCGCACACGCTCTCGTATCAGCTCAACGGCATGGAAGTGCAGCGGCTCAACGTGAAGCAAGTCGCCTACGATACGCCGATCCCGGCCGAGACGTTTGCCGTCAGCAATGAGGCGAAAGCCAAGGCCAAGCCGCCGGCTGCCGAAGCACCCCATCAGTGGGTGTTGCGGCGCATCTTCCTCGGCCGCTTCCTCGACAGCGACAAGGTCTATTTCCCCGAAGGCGGCGGCTTCAAGCTGGTCGAGCTCGCGCCCAACGTGCAGCACGTGGTCGGCGGCACCGCCAACAACCTGATCGTCGCGATGAAGGACGGCCTCGTCATCTTCGACGCGCCGGTCGACGAGGGGCAGTCGCGCGCGGCGATTGCGCTGGCCAAGGAAAAATATCCGGGCAAGCCGATCAAGCAGCTGGTGCTCACGCACCATCATATGGACCATACCGGCGGCACCCGCGCCTATGTGGCGGAAGGCGCGGAGATCGTTATGCCGGCGCAGGCGCGGCCGTTCTTCGAAAAGATGTTCCAGGCCGAGCACAAGCTCCAGCCCGACGCACTGGCGAAGCAGCCGAAGCCGGCCAAGATCGTGGACGTCAAAGACGCGATGGCGCTCAAGGACGAGACGGTCACGGTCAATCTTTACAACATCCCGAACCCGCATGTTGACGGAATGATCATCGCGCATGTGGTCGGCCCCAACGTGGTCTATGTCACCGACCTGATCTCGCCGCGCGGTCCGATCGGCCGCTCGCCCGCAACCGTCGCGGTGGGCGATGCCTTGCGCAAGGCCGGCATCACGAACGCAACGATCGCGGGCGGACACGGCACGACCGCCAAACAGGCGGACATCACAGCCGCCCTGGCTGCGAACTAATCGCGATCTGAACCTGCGGCTGCGGCGCCCGGTGATGAACCGGGCGCCGCACGCTTGAGTAAGGTTGCGTCGTCCACGCGAAAGCGGGGACCCATACTCCGTGTCCTATCGAAGGCGCACGGCGCATGGGTCCCGGTTCTCGCTCGCTGCGCTCGCTCGGCCGGGACGACGGGAAGTTACATGGGCTTTACTGCAGCGGGATGGCGGCCCGTTTGACGATGCGCTGGTAGACCGCGATCTCGTTGCGCACGTGCTGGGCGAACTCCTGCGGAGTCATCGGCAACGGGGTGATGCCGAGCTTGCCGAATTGCTCCCGCACATCAGCGTTCTGCAGGGTCGCCGCCACTTCGCCATTGAGCTTCTGTACCACGGTCGCCGGCGTGCCCGCAGGCGCCCACATGCCGAACCAGAGCGAGACGTTGTAATCCGCAAGCCCCTGCTCGGCGATCGAGGGGACCTCGGGCAGCACCTCGGCGCGGCGGCGCGTCGACACGCCGAGCGCCACGAGCCGGCCTTCGTGCACCAATCCGACCGCGGTGTTGATCGGCGCCATGTAGAAGGCGGTGCGGCCGGCGATCGTGTCCTGGATTGCTTCCGGCGAGCCGCGGTAGGGCACGTGCAGCATCTTGATTCCCGCGACGTCGACCACGTACTCGGCCGCGAGATGGGTCGAGCTTCCCACGCCGGCGGAGGCGAATGGAATGGTGCCGGGATTGGCCTTGGCCGCCGCGATCAACGCGTGGAGCGATTTGTATGGGCCGTTCGGCGCGGTGACCATGACGTAAGGCGTGATCCCGAGCAGGGCGACATCCACGAGGTCCTTGAGCGGGTCGTACGGCAGATTCTTGTAGATCGCCGAGTTGGCGGCGTGTGAAGCCGACTGCACCAGGAGCGTGTAGCCGTCCGCTTCGGCCTTGGTCACCGCCTGCGTGCCGATCTGACCGCCCGCGCCAGGACGGTTCTCGACCACCACCGGCTGGTGCCAGGCCTCGCTCAGGTATTTGCCGACGATGCGGCCGGCGATATCGGCGCCCGAACCGGCAGTGAGCGGCACGATCATGCGAATCGGATGGCTCGGATAGTCCTGAGCTATCGCTGAACCGGATACCGTCGCGAGCAACGTCGCTGCGGCCGCGCTGGTGAGCACACGCATTGCATTTGCCCCTGGCAAGGCGCGCTCCGCCTGCGCGCGGGCGGCCATGTGCATCCTAGCAGACCTCTTTCTCAAGCACAGCGGATGGCGTAATTTGTACCGAGCTGTCGTCGAGGCGGGATAGGCCGAGATCCTGGTGCGCAACGGGCAGCCAGCATGCCATCGGCAGGCACATTCCTGATCGACCGACACGCTTTTAATTGCCGGTCCGTTCGATACGCGTATCTTTGGAATGCGCAGAATGCGCGCTCGACTCGCGGGCCTGAGCACCGCGGGTTCAACAACATCAACAGGGAGGATCGAATGAGACGGCAACTGGCCGCATTCGTCGCGAGCGGTGCGTTCATAACGATGAGCGGCACTCCCATGGCGCACCACTCGTTTGCCATGTTCGATCAGGAAAACCCAATCGAGCTCGTCGGTACCGTCCAGGAGTTCAAGTACACCAATCCGCACTCTTATCTGCTGTTGGAGGTCAAGGGTCCGGACGGCAGCACGACGGTTTGGAATCTCGAAGGTCGGGCGCCGAGCCTGATGGCCAGGGACGGATGGTCGAGCGGGACGCTTAGGCCTGGCGACGAGATCATCATAACCGTGCAGCCGTTGCGCAGCGGCGCGCCGGGCGGGTCCTGGAACACCAGCATCCCCAAATTCAAGGACGGGCGACCGCTCCGGGTAACTCCCTAGTGTCCCGATTCCGAAGTTCGCACGCGCTCGCGGCAGTCTCGATGCGAACTTCGGAATCAAAGGGACACTAGCAACGTTATGATTCTAGTGCCGCTTTTGAACCCGAAGTTCGCAAACACCCTTTCCGCCCGCCCGTGCGAACTTCGGGTTCGCGGCACTAGCGTAGTCCGACAAATTCGGCCTGCTGCCGGAAGGGAGAACAGTGATGCGAAGTTTGGTGGTCGCAGTCGCGCTGGCGGCCTTGTGCGCGGGAGCTACCAGCACACGGGCGTTCGATGAATCGAAATATCCGGACTGGTCCGGCGAGTGGCGCTTGGGGCCGCCCACCAAATGGGATCCGAGCAAGCCACCAGGTCGCGGACAGGAAGCGCCGCTCACGCCGGAATATCAGGCGATCTTCGAGGCCAACTTGGCGGACCAGGCGGCGGGCGGGCAGGGCACCGATCCCACCTATATTTGCATTCCCGACGGCATGCCGCGCGCCATGAACGTGGTCTTCCCGATGGAGGTTGTCGTCACGCCGAAGACCACGTACATCATGATCGAATATCTGAGCATGCTGCGGCGCATCTACACCGACGGCCGCGACTGGCCGAAAGATCCGGAGCCAGCGTTCATGGGCTACTCGATCGGCAAATGGGTCGATGAGGGCGGTGCCGGCCGGTACAACCTGCTCGAAGTCGAGACGCGCAACATGAAAGGCCCGCGCGCCTTCGACCCGAGTGGCATTCCGCTGCACAGCGACAATCAGACTGTGGTCAAGGAGCGCATCTATCTCGACAAAGCCAACCCCGACATCCTGCACGACGAAATCACGACGATCGATCACGCGTTGACGCGGCCCTGGACGGTGATGAAGAACTACCGGCGCAGCCGCAATCCCCATTGGGTCGAGGCGGTTTGCATGGAGGCCAATCCGCACCTGCGCATCGGCAAGGAGAACTACATGATGAGCGCGGACGGCTATCTGATGCCCGCGAAGAAGGACCAGCCCCCGCCCGATTTGCGCTATTTCAATCAGGCGCGGAAATAACGCGAATCCCAGCTTCGTTTCTTAGGAGCAAGCAATGAGTCTCAGCGCGCAAACGACGCCGCAACGCCATGTCGTCATACCCGCGCCGGAGGTCATCCCGACCGGAGCGGCGCTTGCCGCCGAGGTGCGCGGCGTCGATCTCCGGGCGCTTGACGATGTGGCGTTCGCACACTTGATCGACGCGTGGCACGAGCATTCGGTGCTGCTGTTCCGGGGCCAAACACTGAACGATCACGAGCTGATCGCGTTCAGCCGCCGCCTCGGCGATCTCGACTGGGCGCCGATCCAGGAGACCGGCCGCCGCTTCGTCGAGGGGCTGCCCGAGATCTATATCGTCTCCAACGTCAAGGTGAACGGCGAACCGATCGGCAGCTTGGGTGACGGCGAGGCGACGTGGCACACGGACATGTCGTACCTGGAGATGCCGCCCAAGGCGAGCCTGCTCTACGCGCTGGAAGTGCCGCCCGCCGGCGGCAACACCTCGTTCTGCACCATGTACGGCATCTACGAGGCGCTGCCGGCAAAACTCAAGGAGCGCATTGCCGCGCTCAAGATCAAGCACGACGGCACCTACAACAGCGGCGGCTATGTGCGCCAGGGCGTCACGCCGACCGACGATCCGCGCACCTCACCGGGCGCCGTGCATCCCCTGGTGTGCACGCATCCCGCCAGCGGCCGACGCATGCTCTATCTGGGCCGGCGCCGCAACGCGTACCTGGTCGGGCTTGATCTTGCGGAGTCCGAGGCTCTGCTCGACGAATTGTGGAGCTTCGTCGACCACCCGGAACTCGTCTGGGAGCACGCTTGGCGGGTGGGCGATCTTGTGCTCTGGGACAATCGCTGCACCATGCACCGGCGCGACGCGTTCGATCCGAACGGCCGACGCATCATGCACCGCACGCAAGTCAAAGGCGAGCAGCGGCCGGCGTGATGCGCCGACTGCCGCTCGTCCCCGCGCAAGCGGCGACCCAGAGTCGATGTGAACCCGCTCTGGATTTCCGCTTGCGCGGGAATGAGCGGCGAAATCTTTCAACGCGTCGTGATTTGATCACGATTGCTTTTGCTGCGGCCGCGGCTCACGTGCTGACGCCGCGTCGCGCCGCCGCCGAGTCGAAATATCCCGATCGTCCGATCCGGTTGGTGATTCCGTTTCCGCCGGGCGGCGGTTACGACGCGGTCGGCCGTCCCTGGGCGGAGAAGATGAAGCCGCTGCTCGGCACGGTGGTGGTGGAGAACCAAGGCGGCGGCGGCAGCTCGCTCGGCGCCGCCGCGGTCGCCCGCGCCCGCGCCGACGGCTACACGATCCTGCTCGGCGGCTCGAGCACCCACATCACCGAGGCGATCCTCAAGAGCCGGCCGCTCTACGATCCGCTCAAGGACCTCGACCCGATCCGTAACGTGGTAATGGCGGCCTTTGCGCTGGCGATCCATCCCGCCGTGCCGGCACGCACGCTGCGCGAGTTCATCGACTATGCCAAGGCCAATCCGGGCAAGCTGTCCTACGGCCATGCCGGCGTCGGCTCGCTCAACCATCTCACTGGCGAGTTGCTGAAATCGCTGAGCGGAACGGACATCGTGCACGTGCCGTATCGCGGCTCCGGCCCTGCGACCGCTGACGCGCTGAGCGGGCAGGTGGCCATGGTGACTCCGGCGGTCACCGCCCCGCTGCTCGAATTTCATCGCACCGGCAAGCTGCGCATTCTCGCCGTGACCAGCCCCGCGCGCCTGATCGCCACGCCCGACATTCCGACCGCAGTGGAAGCCGGCGTGCCCGGCATGATCTCGCAGCAGTCGATCGGCCTGTTCGGTCCCGCGGGAACGCCGAAGCCGATCATCGCGCAGATCGGACAGGTTACGCGTACCGCGCTCGCCGAGCCGGGCTACCGGCAGACGCTGATCGAATCCGGCTTCGAGCCCGATCTCGATTCCACCCCGGAAAAATTCCGGCGCTTGCTAGAGGACGAGATTACTCGCTGGACGCCGGTCGTTAAGGCGATCGGGCTAAAGCTCGACTGAGCGTCGCGGCGGTCAACGCCCGAACTGAGTCACGAGATACGCGGCGATTGCCTTCGCCTCGTCCGGCGCGGAGACGCCCCAGCGGTCGTACATGTTGCCGACGATCGTCTCCCAGTCGCGCTTTTGCCGCTTGACGATGGTGACCCGCTCGAGATCGTGGCAAACCGCGCAGCGCGTCTCGACCAGATCCTTGCCCGGCGCGTTGGGCAGCGCGACCGAACCGGGGGAGGGTGCGCCCGGCCCGAGGTTCGCGACCAGATATTGAATGACCGTGTCGGCCTCGCGCGGGGTGAGCTGCGCGCCGCGCAGGACCATATTGTAGACGTGGCGCTTCCAGCCGACCGGCCCGTCGCGGCCTGCCATGATCACGCTCAGCGTGTGGCACTGCGAGCAGGCGGTGGCGACGAGATCGCGGCCCTCACCGGCGGGGAGTGCGCTTTGCGCGCGAAGCGGCGTGCTCGCCGCCAGCGCGAGCGCCGCGAGCACACTCGCCAGCAGCGACCGAGTCATCACACCCTCCGCGAGCGCAAATCCGCGACCGAATAGGACGGATGCCAGGTAGAGGCGGCGCCGATGCCATCGCGGCTGGTGTGGATATCGAGCAGATAGGGCCGGCCCTCGGCAATCGCGCGCTTGGCGCGATCGAGCGCGCCCTTGAGCTTGTCCGGCTCCTGGACCACCTCGCCTTCGACGCCGAACGCGTCCGCCGCCTTGGCGTAATCGATGTCGGGGCTGCCGAGATAGCAGGTCATGTCGCGCCCGGTTTTGAACTGCCGGCCGCCGTAATGCCAGATGCGATTGCGCTCGTTGTTGTAGCTGTGGTTGTTGAGCACGATGTTCATCACCGGCGCGTGATAGCGCGCTTGCGTCCACAACGGTTGCGGACCGGAGAAGCAGAAGCTGCCGTCCCCGACCACCGAGACCACCGGCACATCCGGGCGCGCGAGCTTGGCGCCGAACGCCGCCGCGAGGCCCCAGCCCAGCACGTTCGGGCCGGTGCCGATATATTGCTTGTCGGCGCCGCCGAACGACATGAGCGGGTCCATGGTCTTGCCGGAATCCACGTCGCAGACGTAGCAGGTGTCCTTGTCAAGGCTCGCTTCAAGCTCGAGCCCGATGCGCTCGAGGCTGACCGGCACGCGCTCGGCGTTCTCGCGCGCGATCTTCTGGCGGAACGCGCGCATTTCCGCGGTGTAGGCGCGGGTGCGCGCGGCGCGCTCCTCGGCAATCTCCTTGAGCCGGCTCGCGGGCGCGAGGCTCTTGATCGCGGCGATGAGATCGGCCGTGGCCAGTCTGATATCGGCGACCATCGCCAGATCGACCGGCGCGCCGCGCGCGAGCGAGGCGGGATCGAGCCGGACCGAGATCAGTTGCGTGCCCGGCGCGGCACGCTCGCCGTAGCGGTTGCCCAGATTGAGCAGCAGGTCCGGCTTGCCGGGATAGCGCATGTCGCGCAGCTGCGGTCCGACGAACAGTGGATGCTGCGTTGGGAACGGCCGCGACCAGAAGCCGAGCGAGCCGGCTTGCCCGGTCACGGGCAATCCGAGCAGCTCCGCGAGCTCGAGCAGCTCCTTGCCGGCGCGGCACCAGGTGGCCTCGTCGCCCACGCTTATCAGCGGATTCTTCGCTTGAATGAGCATGCGCGCCGCTTTGTCTATGTCGTCCTTGTCCGGACGAATGCGCATGGGGACGTCGAACTTCGCTTGATCATAGATGTTGGCGGTTGCCTGCTCGCGCAGTGTGTTGGTCGGCAGCGACAGGAACACCGGGCCGCACGGCGCGGTCGACGCGAACTTCATGCCGCGGCGTAGCGTCTCGGGAATCGAGCCGGTGGTTTTCGCCGCCCAGTACCATTTGGTGATCGGCTGGGTCATCACTTCGCAATGGTCGCTCTCCTGGAACAGGTCGCGGCCGAGCGCGTCCTGCTCGACCGACGCGACGGCGACCAGAATCGGAATCTGATCCTTCCAGCTGTTGACCATCTGCGTCATCGCATTGGGCAGGCCGATATTGGCGACGATGACGACCCCGGTCTTGCCGGAAGCGCGGGCGTAACCATCGGCCATGGCGACCACGGCCCCTTCCTGGATGCCCTTGATCAGATGGATCGCCGGTTCATCGACCAGCGCATCGAAGATCGGATAATCGCCGGTCGACGGATTGAAGAAAATGTGCTCGACGCCCGCGGCTTTGAGCTGCTGCACGAACAGTGCGCCGCCGGTGCCTTTCATTTCGCGCATCGCGGAAGCCGGTGGACTTCCCTGGCCGAAGGTGTCGAGCGACTGCGCCACCGACCTGACCGCGACCGCGCTCATGCCGAGCGCGCTCAAGCCGGTCATCAGCTGCCGGCGCGACAAGCCGTGGTCCAGATACTGCTTGATGAGATCCTTCATGGAAGCTTCCTCCGGCCGTTTTCCGCAAGGCGGTGCAGGGCGTCGGCCGACTGCCCGACGCGATCGACCAACGCTACCACCGGCGGATGTTGTGCTAAAGAGGAGTGAGTGGGAATCCACGGCGAGCTCAAGGACAGCGCTTAACTTGAGGAATACCTTGCATCCTGCGCGTCGGCGATTTCTGCAACTCGCCGCCGCGGCCGCTACCGTGTCGCTCGCGCGCTTCGCGGCTGCGCAAAGCTATCCAAGCCGGCCCATCCGTCTCGTCGTCGGATTTGCCGCCGGCGGTCCGACCGACATCACTGCGCGGTTGATCGGCCAGTGGTTATCGGAGCGCCTCGGTCAGCAGTGCATCATCGAGAATCGTCCCGGCGCCGGCAGCAACATCGCCGCCGAGGCGGTGGTGAATGCGCCGCCGGACGGTTACACGCTGCTCATCGTTGGTGCGACCAACGCGATCAACGCGACGCTGTACGAGAAGCTCACTTTCAACTTCATCCGCGACATCGCCCCGGTTTCCGGACTGGTCCGCGTGCCGCTGGTGATGGAAGTGCATCCGTCTGTTCCCGCGAAGACTGTTCCGGAATTCATCGCCTACACCAAGGCGAACCCGGGTAGGATCAACATGGGATCGGGCGGCAACGGCACCACGCTCCACGTTTCCGGTGAACTGTTCAAGCTGATGGCCGGCCTCGATATGGTGCACGTTCCCTACCGCGGTGCCGCGCCGATGCTCATCGATCTGATCGGCGGGCAGGTGCAGGTTGCATTCGACCCCATGCCGTCCTCGATCGAGTACATCCGCGCCGGCAAGTTGCGCCCGCTGGCGGTGACCACCGCGGAGCGTTCGCAGGCGCTGCCGCACCTGCCGAGCGTGGGCGACTTCGTGGCCGGCTACGAGGCGAGCTCGTGGTACGGCATTGGCGCGCCGCGCGGGACGCCTGCGGAAATCATCGAGCGGCTCAACGGCGAGATCAATGCCGGCCTCGCCGATGCCAAGCTCAAGGCACGGCTCGCCGATCTCGGCGCCATGCCGCTCATGGGTTCCGCCGCGCAATTCGGCCAATTCATCGTTGATGAAACCGAGAAGTGGGCGAAGGTGGTCAAATTCTCCGGCGCAAAACCCGATTGAGCGCTTGGACCGCTGTCGCAATCAACAAATTCAGGAGGCAGCCAAATGAAACTCCCTCGCCGTCGTTTTCTGCGCTTGGCAGCCGCCACTGCTGCGTTTCCTGCGCTATCGACCATCGCACGGGCGCAAGGCTATCCGACGCGGCCGCTGCATATGATCATCGGCTATCCGCCCGGCGGCTCGGCTGACATGACGGCGCGGTTGATGGCACAATGGCTCTCCGAGCGGCTCGGTCAGACGGTCGTCATCGAAAGCCGGCCGGGCGGCGGCACCAACATCGCCACCGAGGCGGTCGTGCGCGCGCCGCCCGACGGTTACACGCTTCTGCTCGTTGCTCCCGCGAATGCGATCAACGCCTCGCTTTACGACAAGCTCAATTACAATTTCATCCGCGACATGGCGCCGGTCGCCGGCCTGATCCGCTTTCCCAATGTCGTGGTGGTCAACCCGTCGGTTCCGGTGAAGACGATCCCGGAATTGATCGCCTACGCCAAAGCCAATCCCGGAAAACTCAATATGGCGTCGTCCGGCAACGGCTCGACCATCCACGTCTCCGGCGAGCTGTTCAAGATGCTGACCGGCATCAAGATGGTGCACGTGCCGTACCGCGGTGGCGCGCCTGCCTTGACCGATTTGATCAGCGGACAGGTGCACGTGATGTTCGACAACCTGCCAACCTCGATCGAATACATCAGGGCCGGCAAGCTGCGCGGGCTGGCGGTCACCAGCACGGAGCGCTCGCACCTGTTGCCGGACGTCCCAACGGTGAGCGATTACGTGCCGGGCTACGAGGCGAGCGCGTGGTACGGCCTCGGCGTGCCGACCGGCACGCCGCCCGATGTGATCGAAAGGCTCAACGAGGCAACCAACGCAGTGCTCGCGGATCCCAAGACGCTGGCGCGCTTTGCCGATCTCGGCGCCACCTTGCTGGCGGGATCGGCTGCCGATTTCGGGAAGCTCGTCGCCGATGAAACCGAGAAGTGGGCGAAGGTCGTCAAGTTCTCCGGCGCCAAGCCGGATTGATGGCATGGGGCAAACCCGATGCGAAACCGAAAACTTTCCCGGCGCGAGGTCATTACCGGCTCGACGCCGGCAGCCAGCACGATCCTGATGTGGCCGTCTGCAGTCCTCGCTCAATCGGTTCGCGATACCCTGATCGCGCGGGCAAAATCGCTCGAGCTCGACACGCGCTACGTGCCGCCGCCGGGCGATCCGCTCGAGCATCACGCGGCTGGTTTTGCCAAGATCATGTGCTCGGCGGTGTTCGTCACCGGGCTCGATCCCGATTTCGCTGCCGAGAACGTCGGCTATTTCACCGCGCCCTATGAGGTGCGTGGCAAGCTCGGCAAGCCGGTAATCGATCGCGCGGAGAAGGCGGTCCACGTACGCCTGCCGAACGGCGTCACGCGCACCGCGAAATATCTAGGCAGCCAAGGCTGCGTGACGCTGTCGCCCGGCACGAAGTCGGTCAATTTCACGCCGGTAAACGTGACAAGCCGGTTGCCAGATCCTTCGACGCAGCCGTGGCCGATGGGTGACGTGCTGCCCAATGATCAGCTTCCGGCGGTGATCGACGCAGAGAAACTCAAGCGGGCGGTCGACGCAGCGTTCGATCTGCCGGCCGCAATGACCGCCGCTTTCGTGGTGACCTGGCGCGGACGCCTCATTGCCGAACGCTACGGCGACGCCATCACCGGGCGCACGCCGCTCGAAGGCTGGTCGATGGGCAAAAGCCTGACCGCGACGTTGATGGGTATCCTCATCAAGCAGGGCGTCTACGACATCTGGCAGCCGGCGCCGATTCCGGAATGGCAAAACGCCGGCGACCCGCGCGCAAAAATTCACATCGGCGATATCATGCATATGTCGAGCGGGCTGCGCACCCGCGCGCCGCAGGATCCCGATTATGATCCCGCCGGGGCTTATCCCGATCATGTCTATCTCTACACCGGCGGCGTCGATTCCTTCCGCTATGCGGCCACGCGGCCGCTGCAGTGGCCGCCCAATACGGTCGGCCGCTATCGCAACACCGATCCGGTGTTGATCAATTATCTCATTCGTCTCGCCGTCGAGAAGCGCGGCGAAGAGTACTTTTCGTTCCCGCATCGCGCACTGTTCGACAAAATCGGCATTCGCACGATGGTGATGGACACCGATCCATACGGCAATTTCCTCACGCAGGGCTACGAGCTCGCCTGCGGACGCGATTGGGCGCGGCTCGGCAATCTTTATCTGCAGGACGGGGTCTGGAACGGCGAACGGATTCTTCCCGAGGGCTATGCCAAATTCGTAAGCACGCTCGCCCCCGCCTGGCAGGCCGACAAACGCCCGATCTATGGCGCGTTCTTCTGGATCAACGGCGACGGCCGCTTCCCCGTGCCGAAGGAGGCGTATTACATGTCGGGATCCGGCGGACAGTGGACCCTGGTCATTCCGTCGCATGACCTCGTGGTGGCGCGCCTGGGACATTATAAGGGGGCGGCACCGGGTGAACGCGCCTTTGCCGCGGCGCTCGCGCGCTTGCTGGAGGCGGTGCCGAAAAGGACGTGAGCATGAACGATTGCGAGAGCCGGCGTAGGGTGGGCAAAATTGCGCGCACTATCGCATGGGCACGGCGCGCACGCGATTTTGCCCACGTGGCGAGACGGAGCATCGCGCCTTTGCCCACCCTACGGTCTCTGCTTTTTGCTTTCGCGCTCACGCTCGCAGCCAGCGCGCTCGCGTGGGCGGAAACTTACCCCTCGCGCCCAATCACCATCATCGTGCCATTCGCGCCGGGCGGGCCGACCGACACCATTGCGCGCGTCATGGCCGAACGCATGAAGCTCCCCCTCGGCCAGCCCGTGATCATCGAGAACGTCGGCGGCGCCGGTGGCAGCATCGGCGTGGGCCGCGCCGTGCGCGCACCGCCCGACGGCTACACCATCAGCATCGGCAATTCGAGCTCGCACGTGTTCAACGGTGCGATCTACACGCTGCCATACGATCTGCTGCAGGACTTCGAGCCGGTCGCGCTGCTGTCATCGCAGCCGCTGCTGATCGTCGCGCGAGGCACGATGCCGGCAAAAAATCTTTCGGAATTCATCGGCTGGCTGAAGGCCAATCCCGACGTGGCGGCGCAGGGAACGCCAGGTGCCGGCACCGCGGCGCATGTGATGGGCGTGTTCCTCCAGCGCGAGACCGGCACGCATTTTCAATTCGTGCCTTACCGCGGCACCGGTCCCGCCATGCAGGACCTCATCGCCAATCAAATCGACTTTATGATCGATACGCCGACCAATTCCCTGCCGCACGAGCGCGCCCACGCGATCAAGGCTTATGCGGTCACCGCGCCGCGTCGCCTGGACTCGGCGCCCGAGATTGCGACCGTGGATGAGGCGGGACTGCCCGGATTCCATTTCTCGTTCTGGCAGGCGTTCTGGGTGCCTAAAGGCACGCCAACCGATATCGTCGCCAGGCTCAATGCCGCGGTGGTCGAGACCCTTGCCGACTCCACGGTGCGGCAACGCTTCGCGGACCAGGGCCAGGAAATCCCCGTGCGTGAGCAGCAGACGCCCCAGGCCCTCGCCGCCTTTCACAAGGCCGAAATCGAGAAATGGTGGCCGATCGTCAAGGCGGCGAACATCAAGGGAGAATAGCCTCTCCCATTGAAGGCTTCAGGGAGCAAGCTTCGTGAGCATCCCGCGGCGATTGTTTTTGCAGTTGATGGCGGGCGCCGCAGCTTTTCCCGTCCCTCTCCGCAGCGAAGCTGTCGAAGCCTATCCGTCGCGGCCGATCAGCATGATCGTGCCGTTCCCGCCGGGCGGGCTGGCGGACGTGATCGGGCGCGTGCTGATTGATGGCATGCGCGTTTTCCTTGGCTAACCCGTGATTATCGAGAATGTCGGCGGGGCCACGGGCAGCATCGGCACCGGCCGCGTGGCGCGTGCGGCCCCCGATGGCTACACGATCGGGCTCGGCATCTGGAATACGCACGTCGCCAACGGCGCCATGTATGCGCTCTCCTACGATGTCGTGAACGATTTCGAGCCGATCGTGCTGCTGGCTGACGCTCCGTTGTTCCTGGTGGCCAGTAAGGCTGTGCCGGCGAATGATTTGAGGGAATTCGTCGCCTGGCTCAGGGCAAACCCGGACAAGATATCCATGAGTACGGTGGGCGCAGGCAGCCCGGGCCATCTGCTCGGCCTGTTGCTGCAGAAGGAAACCGGCACGCGCTTCGGGCAGATACCCTATCGTGGCGCCAATCCGGCCATGCAGGATGTGGTCGCCGGGCAGATCGACGCGATGTTCAGCAATCCGGCGACGGCACTGGTTCATGTTCGTGCCGGCAGCGTCAAGGCGTTTGCGGTGACCGCAAAGCAGCGCCTGGCTGTGGCGCCCGAGATTCCGACGATGGACGAGGCGGGATTGCCTGGCTTTTACTTCTCGCTCTGGGCGGGGCTGTTTGCCCCGCGCGGCACGCCGAAGACTATCATCGCGACGCTCAATGCTGCTGC
>Ga0310915_10000153_pt1 | contig 32980 bp, 29 predicted proteins | sample GREbulkMGAN111_FD_202508 | JGI IMG/M metagenome (GOLD analysis project Ga0310915, IMG submission 202508) | Lab enrichment of tropical soil microbial communities from Luquillo Experimental Forest, Puerto Rico - GRE.bulkMG.AN111 | ecosystem: Environmental > Terrestrial > Soil > Tropical forest >...
CCATCTACCGCCACTACGGCTCCAAGGCCGACCTATTCGTCGCTGCGGTTGCCGACCCCTTCGTCGAGCTCATCGAGGACTACACCGCGGCCTTCACCGAGCAGTCACGCCACAGCCCCGACCCCTACCGGCTCACCGAAACCCACATCGCCAACCTCTACGACCACCTCTACGCGAAGCGCACCGCAGTCCTCGCGCTCATCTGCGCCAGCGGCGACCCAGACGCCGAGCAACCCGTCAGAACCGTCGTCACCCGCCTCAACGAAATGTTCGACGTCTTCCAAACCGTCAGCGTCGACGTCTGGAAACACGGCGGCCCCTACCAGATCGAACACGCCAAACTCTGGCACCGACTCATCGCCGGCATGGTCGTCTCCGCCACCGCCCTCGAACCCCTCTTCCTCCCCGACGGCTGGTACAAACCCACCCGCAACGAAATCATCAACGTCATGACCAGCATGATCACGTCCGGCATCTTTGACCGAGGTTCATTTGAGCGGCATTCGTCGGCAGGCCCGACCAAGACCACTGAGGCGGGCACCTGAGGCGAGAGAACGTGCGTAAAACCCTATCCCCCAGACGATCGCCAACCGCACGTCGGTCAACAGTGCAACTTCGCTACCCGTGCTTGCTTTAACCCCGTTCGCCTGCGCCGCTGACCGCCCATTTGCGCGAAACTTCAGGTGCTTCTGAGCTTCATGTGGCTCACCCGGATTCGGCAGCAGGCTCTCGGCCCGCCTGGTACTGGCGTTCCTCGTCTTTGATGGCACGGAACAACATGACGGACAGGACAATCATCCACGCGGTGAACACCGCGACCGGAATCCAGAAGGCCAGCAGTCCATTCCACGCCAGCACGCCGTGCTTGAAGAACGGGATCAGGACGCCGGGCAGGAAAATGATCTGCGCCCACAGGTTGAACCACCCAACCCAGCGCGGAAACACCGGCGAGGACGACTTGTCGCTCAAGATCGCCAGCGTGATAGCCAACCCCTGGACGGTGATCACCGGCACCGGGATGAGAAAGCCCATCCACGCAAGGTCGTTGAGCCGTTGCGTAATCTCGATATTGTCCAGTGGCCGAAACGCGGCCGCTTGCCAGAACACCACCGGCACCACGAAGACCAAAACAAACGCCGCACCGAGAGCCAGCTGGGTGTACGCCATGACAGACGATCGGCCCTCGATTCGCTTGAGCTGCACAGTGATCACCGCTGTCCATGCCCCGTATAGCGCGCCGCCTACCAAAACGCAGACCATCCCGGCCCGGATGCCGACAGTGTTATTCGCGTAGCGAGCCGCGACCTCGGCGGGACCGAGGCTGGGGGGTATCGGGGGAATGAAGCGGGCCAAAAGCAGCAGACCGATCAACCAGATGACGGCGGCGACCGGCCCCGCCCACGCGCATATCCGTTGATTCGTCGCGTTCATCGCAGGCTCCCCCTCGTTCGCCGCGGTTTGCTCAGACCCTATTCAGCTGTGTGTCCCGCAGAACCCGACTCGCCGCACGTTCTCCGCCCAGGACGGCGCGTTCGATGCCACCCGAGCCGAAGAGCGTGCTTGTGACGTGAACGCCGCGTTTGGGTAGTCGCGCGCGCATGTCGCTGATTCCCTTCCAATAGCCCGGCGACGGCCAATACCCAGTGTGCGGCCAACGGGCCACGCCACCCAGGTCACGGTGTCCCCGCAGGCTCGGGTAGTAGGACTCAATGAACGCAGCGGCCCAGTCCACCAGTTCGCTGTCGCTGCGCTGCATCATCGCGGCCGTGACGGCCGCTTCGGTAAACACCGTGACGAGCGTCTTGCCCTTTGGCGCCCGGTCGGGTGCCTTGTTCTGTTGCATCATCACCAGCAGCGCCTCGTCCGATTCATTGCTCGGGACGAGAACCGAGTAGGCCGGGGTCGGTGAGGGCGCGGCGTATCCCAACGAAATGCTCATCAGCGGAACGTCTTTGAGACCGCGACCGAACTCACCACCTGCTTGCTCCAGCGCCGGCCATATCGAAACCGCCTCGTGGTACGGCACGGCCAGCACACACGTGTCGGCTTTCAACCTCGTCGTCCCGCCGTCACTTCGGTAGCCGACCGTGACACCTCCGTCACCGTCGTCGACCGAGGTGACCTGGGCCCCGTAGCGTACGTCGAGCCGGCGGGAAAGTGCCTCGGGCAGGCGCGCCATGCCACCTTCGATCGCGACCATCTTCTTGGTACCGACCGCAAACGCGGCCAGCACGGAGAGCCCGCTGGCGTTTCTGGTGCCGGTTCCCGCGAAGGCGCGCAGGATCGGATCCACCAGCTGCTCGGTGACCTCATCGTTGAAGTAGCGCACGCACAGGTCGTGCGCAGTGCCGTGATCGGCCGCGGCGTGGTCGGTCAGTGCATAGGGGTCCAGGCCTCGGATCTGTGGACGCAGCCGCAGATACCCTCGGGTCAGTGCCAGCTTGGCGCGCGGTGACAACACTGGGCTGGCCACCAGGGAAAGCGGCCGGCTGCGGTCGACCGTCACGGCGCGGCCGCCGCGCAGGACATCGACCACCTGGCTGCTCGCGACGATCTTGTCGCCAAGTCCCACTTCGCGGGCAAGCCCGAGATATCGCACGAAGCTGGCGTTGATCAGGTCGCATCCGGTGTCGATCAGGTACCCGTCGCGGTCCTCAGTTTGGGCTTGTCCTCCTGCTCGATCGGCGCGTTCCAACACGATCACCTCGAGCCCGGCCTGCTGCAAACGATAGGCCGCGGCCAGACCCGACAGTCCCGCGCCGACGACTACGGCGCTGCTACTCATCGATTACCCCTGCGGCTCAACGCGTGCCGGCCGTTTGGGCGGGACCCTCGGACGCCGCCGCGAGGTCACCGAACGCTTCGATGATGTTGGTGAAGCAGTCCGCACTCTCCTCAGCGGAAAACGGCGGCACATAGGGGCAGTGCAGCACGACGTGCTCGATCACACCGTCGAACTCGGCCAGCTTTTGGCGGGCCTCTTCCGCTGTGCCGGTGATGCTGAGCGCCTCGACAATGCGATCGTCGGTGTGGGCGAATGCCGCCAGGCCCTCGCGGCGCATTCGGGCGCGAAGCTCGTCGACCTGGTCCTGAAAGCCGTGCAGCTTCGCGACGGCATCGCTGACGGGGTGCACCGCGTAGAAACCGACCTGTAGCCGGGCACGCCGCATGGCGACGTCACGGTCGGGATGCACACAGCAAATGTTCTCCACGCACAACTCGATGTCCGATAGGTCGCGACCGGTGATCGCCGCTCCCGCGGCGATCTTGGGCTTGACCGACTCCTCCAGGAATCTCGGGGTGGCGAAATATCCCAGCCAGCCATCGGCCTTGCGTCCACACAGCTCGAGCATGGCCGGTCCCATGGCCGCGAGGTAGATCGGAATCTGCGGACGCGCCAACTCGCGGCTGCCCCAAGGGTTGAGCGGCGGGGGATTGAAGCGATAGTGCTCACCGTCCAACGGCGCCGCCTTCCCGGTGCTCAGGTACTCCCAGGAGTGCCGCAGCACGTCGATGTACTCCGACATCCGGGCAACCGGTCGTTTGGCGTCTGTCGAATGAAGGCGCTTCAGCAACTCCGGGGCTCCGGTCCCCAGGCCGAAGATCATGCGGCCGCCCGACATCTCGTCGATATCGGCGGCGGCGTTGGCCGCCTCGAACGGGCTCCGGCTGAACGCGGCCGCCAGACCCGTCCCAAGCTTGATGCGCCGCGTCTGGACGGCGGCCCCCGCCAGCATGGTGAACGGGTTGCGATAGACCTCGTAGTCGAAGGCCGAATAGAAGCCGGCCGCCTCGGCCCGGCGCGCGTATTCGAACACATTCGGTATGGGCCCGGTGCGACTGGGCAAGGTGATTCCAACCCTCAACTTCTGTTCTCCTTGTGGATTCGGAAGGCTCACTTGCAGTATGAACGGTCGTTAGCAGAATAGGCTATTCCGCAGCCACTCACCAGCAGGTTGCGCGTTTGCTACCTGGACTACCGCTACCATCAGACGAAACGATCGTTATCACCGTCATTGGTGAGAACGTTTTTCCACCCCAGGGCTGCCGCGCAGCTTTGGCGTTGACGGACGTCACGAGGCTGCTCTACAATTCGAGATAGATCGTCTCAAATAGGGGGGTGTGCCGCAGCCCACGCGGATCGCCGCCAGATGGGAAGCAAAGGTGACCGAGGTCCCCCCGTACGCCGCTATCGGCCACGCCGCCGCGCTGTATGAACGCGGCGTGGCCAGCCATGACCGCGGTGAATACACCGCCGCCGAAAAGTTGTGGCGCAAGGCCGCCGAGGCCGGCCACAGTGATGCGCAATTCGACCTGGGTGCGCTCCTGCATGAGCGCGGAGACGTCGACTCGCTGGCCCAAACCGAGGAGTTGTGGCGCAGTGCGGCTGCCGCCGGGCACCCTCACGCTCAATACAACCTCGGGATACTGCTGCATCCACGCCAAGATGAAGCGTCGGTCGCGGAGGCCGAGAAGTCGTGGCGCAGCGCCGCCCACGCCGGCCATGCCAGGGCCCAGTACAACCTGGGTTGCCTGCTCGATGATCGGGGGGATGACGCTTCGGTAGCCGAGGCGGAGAGATGGTGGCGCTCGGCCGCCGAAGCGGGCCACATCGAGGCCGCGAACAACCTCGGCGTGCTGTCCGACGAGCGCGGTTCCGCGGAGGCGCGGCATTGGTGGCACATGGCAGCTGAGGGCGGGCATCTTGGCGCGCAACTCAATCTCGGTGTTCTCTTATATGAGCAGGGCGACGCCAAATCGGCCGAATCCTGGTGGCGCACAGCCGCTGACGCCGGCAACGCTGACGCGCAGTACAACCTCGGTGTCCTTCACTACGAACACGAGGGCGACGAGGCGGTTGCCGAAGCTCAGAAATGGTGGCAGATGGCCGCCAACACCGGCCACACCGACGCGCAGTACAGCCTGGGTGCACTCCTGGCCGAGCGAGCCGACCCCGAATCGATCGCTGAGGCCATGCGCTGGTGGCGGATCGCTGGCGGCGCCGGCCACTGCGAGGCCCAGTACAGCCTCGGCGGCCAGCTGTTCGGGCACGGCCAGGCCGGCTCGCTGGCCGAAGCGGAGATGTGGTGGCGCAAGGCGGCGCACGCCGGACATCTCAGTGCGCAATACAACCTGGGTGTGCTGCTTTTTCAGCGGGGAGACGCCAGATCGCTCTTTGAAGCCCAAGCGTGGTGGCGCGTGACCGCCGACGCTGGCCACGTCAGCGCTCGAGGCAACCTCGATGAGCTAGCCAAGCACTGCCCACAAGAGTTGGCTCAGCCGTGATGCATATCCTGCGACGCTCCCGGCATCAGCGTGACTTGCGACCCGACCACGACCGGGAATGGCAATCGATCGACTGGTCGGCACACACCCGTGACGCGATCATTCGCGGTCGCCGTATCCGGTACGCCGAGATTGGAAGTGGCCCGGCGGTGGTACTGATTCACGGGCAGGGGGGCGCTTGGCAATGGTGGCTACGGGTCATGCCGACTCTGGCCGCACACGGCCGGATGATCGCCGTCGACCTTGCCGGTTTCGGGGCATCTGAGCCGATCGCCGACGACGACGATGTGTTCCAAGAACACGTCGGGACGATTGTCGGTCTGCTCGATCACCTCGGGCTGGCAAAAGCGATCATCGTGGGCCACTCCATGGGTGGTCTCGTTTCGCTGCAGGTCGCATGCGATCATCCAGAACGGGTCTCGGGCCTGCTGTTGACCAACGCCGGGGGGGCCAACGTCAGCCCGGGTCGGCTCCGATGGATCCTGGCCGTCTTGCGTCTATTCCACGCCTTCTTTTCGATTCCGTGGGTTCCGCGGGTCGTCGCTAAGACTCGCTGGCTGCGGGCCGTTCTCTTTTCCGCGGGCGTCTATCATCGGCGGACCCTTTCTGAGCCGTTGGCGCTGGAAATCCTCCCTCGCATGGCTGCACCCGGATTCACGCGGTCACTCGAGGCCGCAGCGGCTGCGGTCAATCGCGTGACACCCCAGGCTGTAACGTGTCCCTCCCTGGTTGTGTGGGGCACCCACGACCGGATTCTGCCGGTGTCAACCGGCCATGAGCTGGTGTCGAAGATTCCTGATGCGCGGCTGGTACTGCTCGAGGCAGTCCGTCACAGCCCCATGATCGAGGTTCCAGACCAATTCAGTCAGCTACTTGCCGACTTCGCGCGAGATCCCATCAACGGTCGGCCCCTTAGCCAGGAACCGCCAATGCCGAACGTCGCGCCGCGTCGTCGCAGATGGTGGCGCAGGCGCCAGAAAGTCAGAATCACGGACAGCGTTGGGTCCTACCCACGTCGATCAGTTTCATAGCCGGCCAATCGAAGTGCGCGCCGAGGAGATTTAGGGATGGGAAAGTCTGGTCGTGAGGCCTTAGACGAACTGCGTTACTGGGGGCATGACCCGGAGCTCAATCCGCTCGACGCTCTGATGTGGCGGACCGAGCGCCCGCCGGCGAATTCATGGACCGGTGTGGTCCTGATGATCTTTGATTCGGCGCCAAAATGGGCGCACGTGGTCGAAGCCCACGAGTGGGCCCTGAATGTCGTGCCACGGTTCATGGACAAGGTCGTCGAACCCCTTATCCCGGTGGGGCCGCCGGTGTGGACCCGCGATCCGAACTTCGATCTGAGCTACCACCTGCGGCGAGTGCGCCTGCCTCGGCCCGGCAGCATGCGGCAACTACTCGAAATCGCTCAAACCCAGGGCGTCATCCCCCTCGACCGGAACCGCCCGCCCTGGGTGGGGCTGTTCGTCGAGGGCCTAGAAGGTGGCCGTTGCGCCTACATCTTGCAGGCGCACCACGTGTTGATGGACGGGGCAGGCGCGACCCAATTGTTCGGTCGCATCATGGGGCGCAGGCGGGAAAGCCACCCGGGATATTTGCCGGAATGGACCGACAAACGCCCGACATTCACCCCGGCTCAAGCGACGTCTTCGGGCATCTCGCGAGTCGTCAAGAACATTCCCGCGGCGGCGGGCAAGGTCGGTGCAGCGGTGGCCGGCGCCACACTGAATCCGTTGCGAGCGGCCAAGTACGCGAGATCGGCGGCGCGGGTGGTAGCTCCGCAGTCGGACACGCTTCCTGATTCCGTGAAGGGCGGCGCGCGCACCGCCTGGAGGTTCGCGGTGTTGGAATGCGAGCTCACCGACCTGAAAAGGGCGGGGGCCGCGGCGGGCGGCACGGTCAACGACGCCTTTGTCTCGGCCGTCCTCGGTGGCCTGCGCGAGTACTACAAGTCGCAAGGCACCGACTTGCCCGACATCCCCATCTCGATGCCGGTTTCGGTGCGCCGCAAGGACGATCAGATGGGCGGAAACCGGTTCACCGGCGCATTTTTCAGCGCGCCCGCCGGAACCAAGGATCCCGCTGAACGCATCCGCATCCTGCACGACCGGGTGCTGGCGGTGCGCAACGAACCGGCACTCGACGTCATGGGCTCGGTCACGCCACTTTTGAACTTCGCTCCGTCGGCGGTGGTTACCACGGCGCTACAACAACTGACCACCTCAGCACTCCTCACGACAAGTAGTTGGCCGGGATTGACCGAACCCGCCTACGTGGCCGGCGCCTCTTTCGACAAGATGTTCGTGTTCGGGCCGCTACCGGGTACCTCGATGTGCGCGGCACTGTGCAGCCATGTTGGAACGTGCTGCATCGGCATCAACGCCGACGGCGCGGCGTTTCCGAACATCGACAGCCTGTGGGCCGCGATGCAGCAGGGCCTGGATCAAGTACTCGCCTTGGGCAAGTGATCGGGCAGCAGCTACCTCGCCCTGGCACCCGTTCGGCGAAAACAGTGGTGCAAGACCCCGGCCCCGTTCTGCATGCCCCGAACCGGGCCGATATCGGCATCGCACCCGGCGTTGTTGCACCGAAGCTCAATAGGCGCTACGCCCGGTCGCCTACAGGGTCGGCACGCACCGCGTTGAGCATCTCAGTCGAGGTGCGAGGCCCCGGTTGTGGCCGGCTGCTCCCCCCAGGTCCTCGCGCGTGTACGTGACGTGAACGTAAGGTCGGATCTACTCTGGGTTAACAGCGTGCATCGTAGGAGGTGGGCCTACCGTGCGTATCGGCTCCCGTCCGGTCCGGGTCGACAAGCGTTCCCGGCGGTTATCGTGCATCGCCCTGCGCCCAATGGCAGCGCAACCGGACAGCCATCGCTAGCGTGAGCGCTTTTGATGGCAACCGCAGATCCTGCACAGACTCAGCGTCCCGACGCCGACTCGATCGTCGCGGAGTTGGCGGGAGCCGGCTTTGCCGACGCCACCCTGATAGGGAAGGGCGGATTCGGTGCTGTCTATCGGTGCATCGAAACCAGCTTGGACCGCACTGTCGCAATCAAAATCCTTCGCCCCAACCACAACGAAGAGGATCTGACCCGCTTCGTGCGTGAGCAACGCGCGATGGGACGGCTTTCCGGCCACCCCAACATCGTGGGCATCCTGCATGTCGATATCACCGATCGCGGCGAACCCTACATCGTCATGCCGTATCACGCGCGCGGCTCAGTCGATGACCGGATACGCGAGTCGGGACCGTTCAGCCTTGGCGACGGCCTGCGCCTCGGCGTCAAGATCGCGGGTGCCCTCGAAACGGCTCACCTCGCCGGAATCCTGCACAGGGACGTCAAACCCGCGAACATCCTCATCTCGGGCTATGGCGAACCGCAGCTGGCCGACTTCGGCATCGCGCGAGTCGTCGACGCATTTGAAACATCGGCCAATCTGATCACGGCATCCCCGGCTTACGCCGCCCCGGAAGTGCTCTCCGGGCACCCCCCGACCGTCGCATCGGACGTCTACAGCCTTGCCGCAACGATGTTCTGCGCACTTACCGGCCACGTAGCCTACGAATCCCGCGAGGGCGATGGCATCGTCACTCGGTTCCTGCGCATCAGCGATCGAGTCCGAACCGGCCTGGATGAGGCGTCGTTGCCGGTCGAACTGAGCGCGGTGATCGAGCGCGCCATGGAAGTCAGCCCGGGTGATCGTCAGTCGAGCGCGGTCCAGTTCGGTGAACAGTTGCAGGAATTGCAAGAGGCCCTGGGCTTCGGAGTGGATTCGATGATCACCCCAGCGGCCGAAGTCGAGGACGATGCTCGACCTCTGAACGCGCCTTCGGTCGGGCCATCTGGGCGAGTCAGCAAACGATCCCGGGGGTCGATCAGAGCCGATTACGACCGACCTCCAACGCCCTCGACACGGTTTTGGCCACCGGCGCCGCTGCGGCGCACGGTGGTCAGGGATCGACTGATCGCGACACTGAGTGCCCATGGCCCACGACGTTTGACGTTGATCCACGGCCCCGCGGGTTTCGGGAAAAGTACGTTGGCCGCGCAGTGGCGCGACCACTTGCTGGCCAACGGAACAGGCGTTGCGTGGCTCACCCTCGACGAAGACGACCGAAACGGCACGTGGTTCCTGGCTCATCTGGTCGAAGCGGCTAGACGCGTGGATCCCGTCCTGGTTTCCGGACTGGACCTGCTGATCCAACAATTCGGCGCGGATGCCGAACGAGAAGTGCTCACCAGATTCGTGGACCAAATACATCGGCGCGACAACCAATTCGCGCTGATCATCGACGACTGGCATCGGGTGGCAGGATCGCCGGCAACCCAAATCCTCGAGTTCCTCCTCGACAATGGCTGCCGCCATCTTCAGCTCGTGGTTACCAGCAGAAACCAGGCCGGCCTCCCGATCAGCCGATTACGGGTACGTGACGAGTTGACGGAGGTCGATGCGACGGCGATGCGCTTCGACACCGACGAGGTGCGCGCGTTTGTGCTCGAACGGTGCGGTTTGTCGCTGGACCCCGACAACATAGCCCGCCTTACGGATTCGACTGAGGGGTGGGCGGCCGCCATTCAACTCGCAACCCTGCGGCTGGATCCGGACAAGGATTCATCTGTCAATGAGATCTCTGGTCGGCATCACGCGATCGGCGAGTTTCTCGCCGACAATGTCGTCGATAAACTCGATCCAGATGTCGCCGCATTTCTCCTCGACATCTGCATAACCGAACGGATCTGCGGAGGGCTGGCGGCTGCCCTGAGCGGATCTAACGACGCGCACTTGAAGCTCGAAGACATTGTGCGGCAGGACCTGTTCATAGACCGGCTGGGTGACGATAGCGAGTGGTATCGAATCCATCATCTGTTCGCCGATTTTCTGCGACGCCGATTAGAGCGCGACAACCCCGACCGAAAGCGCGAGCTTCACCGTCGAGCCGCGCTGTGGTTCGGCGAACGCATGCACCTTTCCGAGGCGGTCGATAGCGCCCTTGCCGCCGAGGACCCGCAGATGGCGATGGAGATCGTCGAGCGCCAAGGAATTAGCCTGCTGGATCGGGGACAAAGCGCAACGCTGATGGCGCTCATCGACAAGCTACCTGTCGCCCTGTCGCGGACGCGCCCGAGGCTGCAAGTCGCCATCGCGGCGGCGAACATTCTGACGCGTCACGCCGATGTCGCGCGATCGGCGTTGGCCCGGGTCGACTCCGCCCTATCGTTCTCGCACCTGGAACCCTCCGAGGTGGCCGACCTGAGGATGAAAGCCGATGTCCTACGCGGCGTTTTCGCGATCTTCGGCGACGAGGTTGCCGGTGTTCACGAACTTGTCGACCCGGCGCTGCAGCAGGCCGGGGAGGTTCCTCAGTGGCTGGTCTCGGCCGCCGTGGGAGCCGATATCTGCGCCTCGGCTCACACCTTCGACTTTCAATCGGCGCTGCGCAGGCAAAGCTGGGCCGAGCAGTACCAGCAAGAAAGCCGTGGGCCCTTCGGCGTGATGTTCGCGCACTGTTTCGCGGGCATCGCCGCACACGAACTGCTCGAGATCCCCACCGCAGAACTGCATTTCGAAACCGCGATGTCAGTTGCTGAGACCCTCGGCGGGAGGCAGTCAGTACCGGTCAGGCTCGCCGGCGCCCTCTTGGGGGCGCTGCGCTACGAGCAAGGCAGACTGGACGAGGCTGAACGATTGTTCGAGGCCAGCACTGCCCTCGGTGCCGAATTCGCGCTGGTGGACTTCATGATCGCGACCTACGCTACCGGTGGACGTTTGAAGGCTCTAAGGCGCGAATTCGAAGCCGCCGCAACGCAGTTCGATTTCGGTCTTGAGGCCGCGGAACGGTTCAGGCTGCGCCGGCTGGAAGCACGAATCCGCGACGAGCAGGTTCGTCTCGGGATGCCGGCACAGATAACGACCGACGGCGTGACCGCATTCGACGAACTGGCCGGCACGGCCTTAGAAACCGCGGAATCAGACGAGGCAAGCCTCATCCGACATGAGCTAAGGTCTGGCCCAGGGCCGCGGCTGTTGCGCGCCGTCGAAAGAGCTCGGCTGCTTGTGGCAAGCACCGCCAAACACCATCGACCTCGCGCGCGCCTGCACGCGGGGCTGCTACTCGTCTCGGCTCTGGAAGCAGCGGGACTGCACGATGAGGCGTGCACCAGTCTGCTGCCACTTCTGCAAACCGGCTCGGATTGCGGGCTAAGCCGGGTCTTTGTCGATGAGGGACCACTGCTCATTCAGGCGGTCTCACGGTTGCAGACAGAAACTGCACCGGGGCGGATCGGATCTGTGCCGCACGACTTCATCCGATCGATAACCGAGGAAGAGTTGCTCTTACCTACGTGGCCCGACGAGGCCCGTCATTGATTTCGCCGACTACAAACCGGACGAGTGTTGTGCCGGCGGTCGGTCCTTCACCGGGCGGCGACTTGTTGGTGAAACCGGCATCGACAAGCACAGTGGACCCGGTGATGTAACGCCCGGTGTCGGACACCAGGTGCAGGATCTTAATAGTGACGTCTTCGGGTTCGATCAGCCCATTCTCGACTTGACGCGGATTTTGCAGGTTCGCCGCGATGGTGGGAAACTCCCGGACAAATTGCCCGAACACTTCAGTGGTGATCATCGGCGAGTTCACGCCGGTCGGGCGCACCGTGTTGACCCGAATCCGTTCCGGTGCAAGCGCATTCGCCCATGCCCGCATCAGGCCCACGACGCCATGCTTGGACGCGATGTAACCCATCCCCCCGGGGTTTCCGTCCGCCACGCCGCCGTAGCGTCCCGCGGTCGAGCTGGTGATGACGATCGCACAGCTGTGTCCGCCGGCGCGGATGTGCGGAGACGCGGGGCGGCGGATCCGCTGCTGTTTCAACCGGAATAGGTGAACGCATTCGTGGCATCGCAATTTCTGCGGGCACTATGTCGGCCGACGGGCATCGATCAGTCGGTCACTGCGGCGGGGCGATGCGCATGGAATTGATGTAATAAATTTCGTGACCGGTCGGGTATCCGCCGCCGTCGGTAGCGATATGCACGTGGTCGTAGTGGTTGGCGGTTTCGTTGCCGTAGTTTGCCGTCCAGTTCGGCGCGCCGACGCCCGGGTAGATCCTCTGTCGCCAGATCACGTGGTTGATCCCCCAACGCCTCGCATTCGCCAGGGCATACCCGGCGATTTGGTTGCCGAGCTGGATACCTTCGGGGGTGTGGTGGTTGGGGATCATCACGTCGATCGCCAACCCATTGGGATGCCACGGCAAGGGATCCTGCCGATACCCACCGATGGTGGTGATCTCCGGGAACAGCACTGCGATGACCCTCGCCGCCCAGATGGTGTGGATCTGCAACCCAGCTTCGGGCGCAACGCCGGGAGGTAGCGGGAACTTGAAGTCCACGGCACTGGTAGGCGCGGTCGCCGCCAGTGCGGCCAGCGCTTGCGCTTCCTCAGGAGTGGCGGTGCGTGGGCCGCTGGCCGGTGCGGTTGGCGGGCTTGCCGAGCTTGTCGGGGATCCTGCCGGGTCCTGAGCCTGAACGCAGCATGCAGGCTTTGTGTTTTGGGCGTGGATCATCCCGACGGCCACGACGAGCGAGGCCGCGATCGTTAACCAGCGGCTTCTGCCGAGCGCTGACAGCTTCCTGCCCACGAAAGCACCTTAGTGCTGCGTAGGACGCGTGTGGCAATCCTTTTCCGGGCCACTACTTATTGGTGAAACCGGCATCGACCATGACAGTGGACCCGGTGATGTAGCGGCCCGTGTCGGATACCAGGTGCAGGATCGTATTCGTGACGTCTTCGGGTTCGATCAGTCCGTTCTCGACGGGAAGCGGATTTTGCAGGTTTGCCGCGATGGTCGGGAACTCCTGGACGAAGCGCCCGAAGGCCTCGTTCGTGATCATCGGTGAGTTGACACCGGTCGGATGCACCGTGTTGACCCGAATCCCTTCCGGTGCAAGCGCGTTCGCCCATGCCCGCATCAAACCGACGACACCGTGCTTGGAAGCGATGTAACCCATCACCCCGGGGTTTCCGTCCGCCAGGCCCCCCACGAGGCCCGCGGTCGAGCTGGTGATGACGATCGCACCGCCGCGTCCACCCGCGCGGATGTGCGGAATGGCCAAGTTGACGGTGTCGAATACGCCGTTCAGCATGATGTCGATTCCGGCGATGTAGGCCTCGCGATGCAACCGCTGTTCGCCGGTGATCGCCATGATTCCGGCGTTCGCCAACACGATGTCGAGCCGCCCGAACTCGGCTACGCCTGTCTCGATGACCTTCGCGACAGCCTCGGTGTTCCGCACGTCTACCACCTCAGCGTGGATGCGGTGGCCGGTCTTTTCGACGAGCTTGACCGTTTCGTCAAGGTCGTCTCGGGTCGCCAGCGGGTACTCCACCCAAGGGTCGTCAGCACAGATATCGAACCCGATGATATCGGCGCCCTCCTCAGCCAATCTGACCGCGTGCGACCGACCTTGACCGCGGGCCAGACCCGAGATCAACGCGACTTTTCCTTCAACGCGACCCATTTGCCAGACACCTTCCGTTGATTTATTCACGCGCCGCAACAGCCGTCGCGACGGCGAGGACGTCGGCGATCTAACACGACACGCCACATATTTAAGCCCTCGTGTCTCAAAATACTAGTTGCGTCGCTCACACATGTCAATGTCCTCGTGCTGCCCACATCTTTGGTGTTCGCCAACTCGCGATGCAGCTTCACATCGAAGCGGTTGAGCACCTCCGGTCGGATCAGCCTCATGTGTGCCACGACGCTGGCGATGCGGAGCTCGAGAGCCTGCTGGGCCGTCTCGGTCACTTCACGTTTGGCGATGTGAAGTCGAACGACTGCGAGATGATGACTTTCATGATTTCGCTCGAGCCCCCGTAAATTCTGCTTACCCGGCCGTCGAGATAGAACCGTGCGACGACGTCGTCACTGTTGTAATGCGACGGCCCAAGAACGCGGGTGCAGCGATCCACGACGCGCCCGTGCAGTTCGGTGGCGTAGAGCTTTGCGATCGCTGCGTCTTGCACGGTGAGATCACCGGCCATGTGCGCTTCCAGTGCGCGGTCTAGCAGGGCCTGACCCGCCTCGATCTCGGTCCGGCAAGCGGCAAGCTCAAACTTGACGTGCTGGCCGGGTGCCGAACCTGCCAGTGCTCGCACCGTGTGGTCGAGCGTCGATTGGGCGGATGCCTGGGAATTCAGCGCGATGGACAGCCGCTCCTGCGCCAGGTTCGAGGTCAGCATCGCGAAGCCATCGCCCTCGGCTCCCAGCCGGTTCGCGACGGGCACGCGCATGTCGCTGAATGCCAGCTCGGAGAGGTCTTGGGCGTGCAGACCGAGCTTGTGCAATTTTCGGCCGCGCTGAAAGCCGTCGGTGCCCGTCTCGATCACGATGAGACTGATGCCATTTCGGCCGGCTTCCGGGTCGGTCTTGCAGGCCAGCACGACAAGATCGGCTGCTCCCCCGTTCGATATGAAGGTCTTGGCCCCGTTGATGACGTACTCGTCGCCGACCCGCTCTGCCCTCGTGGTCATCGCCTTGACATCGGATCCGGCGCCGGGTTCGGAGATTGCCAGCGCGACCACCGCCTGGCCGGCGACCAGGTTGGGCAGCCAACGTGCCTTCTGCTCGTCGTTGGCGTACTCGAGGAAATACGGCATCGCTATGTCGGTGTGAACCCGAACGCCGCCGAGGGCAAGACCCAGACGCTGGGCTTCCTCCGTCACGACGGCGCTGTGTTTCAGCGTCGATCCCGGCAGACCGCCGTACTCGACGGGCACGCCGATACCCAATATCCCGATCTCGCCGGCGCGCCGCCAGAACCAGCGCGGCGGCATCCCTGCCGCCTCCCAGTTGGGATAATCGGGGCAGACCTCGTCAGAGAAGAACGCTCGCACAACCGCGCGAAAGTCCTCGTGAGTGTCATCGAAAACCGTTCTGCGCATTGCTACTCCAGACCAGGGTTAACGGAGGAGGGCGAGCATCGTTTGTTGCAAACTCGCCTGGCGCAGGTCGAAACGGGCGGGTCACCCCCCGCCGCTGATATTCGTCTCGCCGGGCTCGCAACGCCCGAGATAAAAGATACTGGCGATCTCGAAATTAGTCAATTGACTTGGGTCCGCGTCCGCTGTGCTCAGACCGCACTCATCGAGGTGTGCGGCTGGAGGCCTTCGACAGTAGCGGCACGGTCGCGCCCGACGGCTTGACGCAATGCGATGAAGTTAATGATGAAGAAGGCGCTGAAGAGCACGACCGGTATCCAGATGCCAAAGAGGCCGTTCCACGCGAACGGACCCTTCTTGAAGAAGAAGAGCAGCTGATCCGGGACGATCGTCAGCGCCATCCAGCCATTGGCATATCCGCACCAGCGCGGGAAGACCGGGTGCGCGCTCTTGTCGCACAGCGAGGCGACCATCACCGACAATGGCATGGCCAAATACATGGTCACGCCGCCCAGGAACTGCAGCCAAGCCATGTCGTTCATCAGATAGATCAACTCGGCGCCGCGATCGGGGCGAAAGGCCGCAGTCAACCACCAGACCGCAGGATAAAAGGTGAGCACCATGTTGCCGGCCGCGCCGAGCAGGAAAGTGTAGGTCAGCACGCCCGGGGTGCCTTCGATGCGCGCGATGAACTGTGCCATCACAGCCGCGAAGGGGATGAAGACCAAGGCGGCAAGCATCACCAGCAGCATGCCGATGCGGATACGCGTGTAGTCGCCGTTGTAGAGCGCGGCGATTTGCCCGGCGCCGGCCGACGGTGCTGTCGGCGGCAAGAACCCAGCCACGGCGCCCCAGCCGACGAACAATACAGCGAGGTAGCCGATCGCACACCACGCTCCGAACATCTGGGTTCGTGACTTGGCCAACCTATCCATCCGCGTCTCCTAGGCCACCCGCGACGAATGCATCTCGTTGCACGATGGTACACCTTTCTTGGCCCTGAAGTCTCGCAATTCTCATAACAGTTAACGATCGATCATTATCGTCACGACCCGTCGGCGACCATAAGTGGTCGGCAAGCCCAGTCAAAGCTCTGCTTATCAATGTGATCCGAGCTGCTCCGGGCCAGCGCTTTGAAAACGCCACCACCATAGTATGTGTTAACGTACGTTTATGCCTAGCCCGACCGCGATCGGCAAGGCAGCTCGCCGGGCCACAGCGGAGCCGGCTCGTGCCGTTGTGCGAGAGGAGGTCTGAGGTGTCCAGTGAACCGCGGGGAACCGTAGCCGTCATCGGGGCCGGAGTGGCCGGGCTGGCCGCGGCCTACGGGCTTCAGCAGCGCGGCTTCGATGTCACCGTGTTCGAAGAGCGTGACCGCGTGGGCGGCCGTGTTTGGACCATCCGCAAGGGCGACTTCATCATGGACCTGGGTGCGGCGTTCTACCTGGGTACCTACCGCCAATCCATTGACTTGATCCACGAAGTCGGTCTGGGCCCGTTGTTCACCGAAGTGCCGGTCTGGGGCGTGATGCCGAAGGGCGGCGACAAACACCTTCTCGATTACGGCCGGCTGATCCGCACCGGCCTGACCACACGCGCGTTGTCCCCACGCAGCAAGCTCAAGGCCCTGAAGTTGATACGCCCGATGGTCAAGGCGCGGGCCAGCCTCGGCTACCACACTTACGACGAAGTTGCCGAATTCGACACCGAGACGGTGCGCGAGTACTTCCGCCGCGAGCTGAACGAGGAGCTGCTCCAGTGGGCCGGTCGGCCGCTGGTCAGCAGCACTTGGGTTGCCGATGACGCGGATACATCGATTGCTTTGTTGCTCTGGACTATTCGCAACATGCTGGTCAGCAAGATGTACAACCTTCGGTCTGGTGTCAGCGGCCTGCCGGAGGAACTCGCTCGCCGGCTTCGCGTGAGATTGGAACATTCGGTCGTCAACGTCACCGACACCGACCTCGGCGTGGAAGCCACCTTCACTGCCCATGGCGGCCCTCAACGAACCGAGCGATTCGACGCATGTGTGATCGCAACGCAGGCGCAGTATGCGTTGGCGATGTTCCCCCAGATGGACGGGAACCACCGGGCCTTGTACGAGACCACCCGATACCGGCGCCTGGGAAGCATCTGCCTCGGCTTGGCTCGCCGCCCCGACGACCCGGCGACGTATTACATGGTCTCGCCTCGCGAGGACCCCGACACCATCGCAGTGATCGCCGATCACACCAAGGCGCCTGGTCGCGCCCCGGACGGCAAAGGGCTGCTGACCGTTCTGCTGTCACACGAATACCTTGAGCGCACATTGGATCTCAGCGACGATGAGGTGTTGGAGTATGCGATCGGCCGCGCGCGCCGTTACTACGGCGATGTCGTCGACACCGTCGAGGAGCACGCGGTCGCTCGCTGGCCGGAATCGGTGCCCGTGATGGACAAGGGCCGCTTCGCGCGGATCGCGGACTTTCAGAAGCGGCTCGACTGGACGTCCCGCGTGCAGTTCGCGTCCGATCTCGACCGGATATCCGGCCTTAACGGCGCATTGGTCAGTGGTCAGGAGGCCGCCAGCCGGATCATGTGTGCGCTGCTGACGCCGCGGGCCCAGTCCGTGCTTATCGGCGGCGTGAACCAACAGCGATAACATGAGCCTGTCTATTTCAAAATTTTAGGCGTGGCGATACGATCGACGGTCGGTGAACACCTACGATCCGCACACCACGCTGGAGGCGATCTCGCACAACGCCGTTGCCGTCATCGGCATCGGTGGGCTATCGATCGTCGCGATGTTCGTCTTCTTCGTCGAAGGCGCCTGGATGGGTCGCCGCGGCCGGGTCTACCCCGATAGCGCTGTGGTGGCCGCAGGACGGGTCGTATCTGCTTCGCTTCGGTGACTGGTTCGGTGGCCGCTACAACCACTGGTTCGCGATCATCGTGACGTTCCTGGCCGAATCCGTATATGCCTGGCAGACATTCCGATACGGGCGCGAAGAGCTCTCACGGACCGCTCGCAGCGCCAGCACACCATTCGGATCGTTGGCGTTACGGCCGCCGGCGTGATCAGCTGGGCTCTGGTCAAAGGCGCGCTCGATTCGCCGCCCTGAATTCTCATCGTCACTTCTCATCGTCGACGGCGACTGGTGTCTGCGCCGCCGCGGTCGGACCCGCTAGCTCCCGAATGTCCGTCTCCGCGCAGCTGGACCGGGCGCTTGAGGACCGCGGGGATGACGAATTGTTCGATGTAACGGCCCGGGCCGCCGAAACCCGCTAACAGACCTGGATTCTGTAACAACATGAATGTAAGGGAGATGAACCACCGCACGATTTCGGCGTCGTCGAGATCGTCGCGAATTTCACCCCGACCACGGCCATAGGCGATCAGCGGGCCCCAATAGTCCCACCCGGAATCGACCACACCGCCGGGCGCCGCGATGATCCGCTCAACGTCGTGGGCGGCCTCCGGCGACACCATGTACTGGGTTACCCAATCCGCCGCCGAGAGCTCCAGGCCGTCCACGATCGACTCGAGCAGCAAAGGACCGACCGGGCCGCGTAGGGAAATCCGACCCCGCAGATCCCGACCGCGACGTCGCACTTCGTCGACAATGACCTGTCGCACGATATCGTCCTTGCCGGAAAAGTGCCGATACAAGTGGGGACGCTGCATCCCGGCCTCGTCGGCGATGTCCTCCATTCGGGTCGCTGCCACTCCGATGCGCCCAAAGCAGCTTGCCGCGGCAGAGAGGATGCGCTCACGGGCGTCGGTGCCCGGGCTGCGGCGAGGATCAATGGATTGCGGCGCGCTGGTCCTTGACATTTCTCAAGGTCTACACGATCGGCACAGCTTCGTTCGGAGCGGCTGTTGCCCTTTCGAGAATCTCGATGGTGCCGCTGGCTCCGTCGATCATGATTTTGTCGCCGGTTTTCAGGCTCTTGCTGGCGTGCTTTGTGTTGACAATGCACGGAATGCCGAGTTCTCGTGCGACCACAGCCGTGTGACTCATGATTCCGCCGATGTCGGCGACGAGGCCGCAAGAGAGGAACATCATCGACGCCCATCCCGGATCGGTGTCGTGAGCGACCAGGATTTCGCCTTCTTCGATGTGGGCGCCAGCGGCGTCGGTTACGACACGTGCCAACCCGACAACCACACCAGGGCTGGCCCCGGTTCCTTCGATGGCGACCGCGTCGCCGTCGACGTGGGGCCGGACGATCGCCGGTAGGCCGCGGAAGGATTGGGGTATCGCGAGTCCCTCGTAGCGCCGTCGGGTCCTACGCCTCTCGGCGATCAGCTCGGAAAGGTTGGCCGGCAGGCCGGCTCGGTGCTCCTCGATGGTGGTGAAGAAAATGTCCTCGGCATCGGCGAGCACGCCCGCCGCCGCCAGGTTTTGGCCGAGTCGTCTAGCCGCCGCCCGCACGATGTCGACGCCGCGAAGAAACGAAACCTTGCCAACGCCCCGCAGGGGAACGTATCGAGCCGCCATCTTCAGTGCGAAGCGGCCCTGAGGCCGGCGGTGTGCGGGTAAGCCGGCCAGGAACTCGGCCTCGAGCTGCTGACGATGTTCACGGCGTTCGCGTTCGGCGATTACCGGGTTCGCGTCGTCGGGCTTGGCGCGGTAACTGTCGATGAGTTTGACCACTGGCGTGTAATCTTCGCGCCACACCTTCGACGAGATCTCGCCGGATCGCCAGCCGTGGTATCCATGCCTAGCGACGAAGGTGTCGATATCGAGTTCGTCACGCGAGCATGCCCACGCGTCGCTGACCATCTGGGTTTCCTGGTGGCCGCCGTATCCGCCCATCAGCTCGTGCCCCGACACGCCGGCCAGATCGGCGAGCCTGATCAGCAGGTCGGCGGCGGGTTGCACCGTTCCGAGGGTGACCAACGTTTGGCGGTAAAGGCTTTCCGACCACAGTGCTGCACCGTCAAACAGCCACCGGCGGCAGACCTCATCCGTCGCGCCCGGCAGGATGCGCATCGCATCGGCGTAAATGCGCTCGACCCGGTCGTGGTCCTCGAGGATCAGCCGAGGACCTTTCACGAAGGGCGTGAGTGAACGGGCCGCCACGCGCGGGTAGTAGCGGCGTTGGGCGCGGCTCACGTACCCCTCCGGGACCGCGGAGAACGTCTGCTTGGCCATCGCAGCACTGTCGGTGCCGGGTATCCGCTCGACCCATTCGCACAACAGATCGACCCGAATGGCGGTGTGCCCATAGAAGATTCCGATGAGAGAGTCCTCGCGGCGGGCCGGCAAGACCGTTTCCTGCGATGGCAGCGCGCCGATGCTGTTGAAGGTGCGTCGCACCGCGAGTTCGCCGGCGGGATACCAAATCGACCATCCCAGCGGGGTCGGCACGCCTGGTATCGACTCCGCCAGGTTGGTTGTGGACCAGGTGGCATCGGGGCGCGTCGGCGCGTGCAAAAGATTGGTCGCCTCCGGGCGCGGGTCGGCGTCGGAGTCGCGCTGGCTCCAAACCGTTTCGGGCCGAGACTGCAGCATGAAGATCTCGCTACTGCCGTCGCGTCTGACGAGCGCCCATTCGAGGTCTTGGGCGCTGCCGAAGGCCTCCTCAACGTCCTTGCCGATCTGCGCCAGCGCGGCGAGATCGGCTGGGGTAAGCGCCGGCTGGTCCCTCTCGGGCTGCGCCACGTCGGTGAGCCGAACCTCTCCGTGCTCGGGATCGAAGCGGTGCGCCTGCTCCTTCGATGCGACGTCTTGGGTTCGGGTCTGCAACGCCGCCTTGTCGATCCAGTAGCTGTCGGAGGCGACGTCGCCCTTCACCACACCCTCGCCCAGACCATAGGCAGCCGCGACATAGATCGTCGAGTTGTCACCGGTGGTGGGGTCAATCGTCATCATCACTCCCGCCACGTCGGCGGGGACCATTTGTTGGACGACGACCGCCATCGCGAGGTCCTCGACGGGCACGCCGAACCTCTTGCGGTAGCCAATCGCCTGCGGCGTGAAAAGGCTTGCCCAACAACGCACAACGTGCTGGGTGACCTCGTCGACGCCGCTGATCCACAAGTACGTGTCCTGCTGGCCCGCGAAGGAGGCTTCGGCGGTGTCTTCTGCCGTCGCGCTCGAGCGCACCGCAACCGGCACGTCGTCACCCAGCGAGCGGTAGGCCGCTGCGATCTGCTCGGCGATGTCGTCGGCGAGCAGGGACTCGTCGAACAGCGCGCGAAGTTTGTCCGATAACTCCATCACCTGGGCTTCGCTGTCCGCACCGTCCAAAATCTCGCTGATCGTAGAGGCCAGACCGCAGGCGTTCACGTAGTCACGGTACGCATCGGTAGTGACCGCGAATCCGGCAGGCACGGGTAATCGGTTGCGAAGCAGCGCGCCGAGCCCGATGGCCTTGCCTCCGACTCGCTCAGCGTTATCGGACGAGCAGTCTGCCAGTGGTTGAACGTATTTCGTCGTAATCATCTCCGGAACTCGCTCTCAGTAGACGTGGCGGACGATCGCTTGTTCGACGAGACTGAGTCCTCGCTCACCGTCGAGTTCCCAGTCGATGACCTCGTCCCAAGCACAGAAGGTCGGGCCTTGACGCTCAGGGAGACCAATCGGGCACCACATGCCGGCCGCGCAACCACGCTGCTCGAGTGTCAGCGTCCTGCCGTCCGCGAGGTCTAGTTCCAACCGGATCGGCTGTCCGGCCGAGTTTCTCGTGACATGCATGTCGGCGACCGCGACGGCCGAGTCCTCGGAGACGACGACGCCGTCAGTGCGCAATGAGCCGTCCGGCCAACGGAACTTCATCACTGTGATATCCGAAGACTCCAGGCAGATGAATAGCGAGATGTACTCCTGGAACTGCTGCGAGTCGTCGCGGAAACCCCAAGTGCGGGTGCGAAACCCGAGTGCGTCGATGCTCACGTTCGTGCCGTCGAGCACGAGATCACCAGCCAGCGTGAGTCCCTGCTGCCAATGTTGCAACGGTTTGCCCGGCACCAGCGGTGGGAGGATCTCGCCGGGCGTGTAGTCCGCCGGTGAGAAGCGCGGCGCGGCGACCAGGCGACCGTGCAGACGCTCACCCTTCACCTCGATCTGGCTTCTCATGTCGTAGCTGAAGTGCTCGCTCGAGAAGTGCGTCGTCGACGGCGCGAGCCGCTCTTTGATGTCCAGGGCCTCACCCTTGATCCACACGCTCAGCTGCGCCTTGCCAGTGTCGTGGTTGGGCGAGTTGTTCCAGTGGAAGAACCCATACACCTCGGCGGCGGCGTCCCAAAACGCCAGGTAGATGTGATCCTTCCAGGGCGGACGGCCATCCTCGATGGTGTCTCGGGCCGGGTGACTCATAGGTCCCCAGACCGGGTCACGCTGGAATTCCGCACGGGCAAGTTCGATGGTCATCGGCGCTCCTGGGTATCAGGTGGTACACAAATCCATTCTGTGTACCATACATGACAGATTTTGTACCTTCCCATCTCATAAGTCAAGAGTTGATCTGACTGCGGGCATGGGCTACCCGCTGAGTAACAGCTGCAGTCTTGCGCCACAGGGCGATTCGTGACTATCGACGGTGATCTAAGTCCTAGCGGTCCAAGCCCATGATCCGCTCGTCGACATGCGTCGATGATGTGAGCCGGCGTGTCTCACAATGTCGAGATGCTCGCTAAGGTCCGTAGTCGGTGAGAACCTACGATCCGCAGACCACTTTGCAGGCAATCTCGCACAACACGGTCGCCGTGATCGGAATCGGCGGTATATCGATTGTTGCGATGTTCGTATTCTTCGTCGAGGCGGCGCGGATGGGTCGTCGTGACCAGGTTTACCCCATGGCGCTTCGGTGACTGGTTCGGTGGCCGCTAACACTGGTGGGTGCGTCCGGACTGGCGACAGCCGTCTGGCATCGTGTTGTTTCCGCGAAAGTGCACGCTGAGTGCAGTCTTGGCTGGGCGCCTATTACGCGGCGACTACTTGACGGTGCCTGATTAGTGGTCGACGGGTCACATCCAGTAAAGAGCCATGAGTGTTCCGCAAACCAGCACATACCAGCCGGCGAACGAAAGCCGTAACCAGCCGGCGGCATGGCGGTGTTCCATGAAGGCGTGAGCAATCACGAACACCTTGGCGAAAGCTATTAACAGGATCGCAGTGTCGATCCCTTTAACCCCTAGCGCGCCCACAGCATGCTCTGCGCCGAACAACCCGGAAAGGAGGGTGAGCGCCAGCAGGGTAAGCCAGGCACCGACAATAAAGCGGACGCTTGTGACGGTGCTGCGCACGGGTGTTGTAGTCATTGATCCCTCAGTTGGCATATTTGTTGTAGTCATTGGTCCCTCAGCTCGCCAGGTAGAGCAGCGCGAACAGCCCGAGCCAGATGAGGTCGACCATGTGCCAGTAGCTTGCCCCGTTCTCGATGAAGCGCATCTGGCTCGCGGCCGGCACCTGCCGTATGTGCGTCACCTTGCGGCTCATGTAGGCGAGGACCACCAAGGCCACTAGGACGTGGAGAAGATGGATGCCGGTAAGCATGAAATACAACTGAAAGAAGTTGTCGCTCAATGGCGTATAACCGGCTGCGAGCTTGGCGCCCCACTCGAAGTATTTGGTGATAACGAAGCCGGTTCCGCACAGCCCCGCACCGACAAGCAGCACCTGGCTAGTGCCGTTCCTGCCCTGGCGGATGTATTGCACCGCCAGCGCCACGAACAGCGACGCGGTGAGCATGAAGAAGGTGTTGAGAAGTCCCGTAGGCAGGCTCATGAGATGACGCCCATGCAGGAAGACCTCTGGCTGCCGGGACCGCGACAGAGCGACGACGATGTAGTAGATCGCGAAGACCGACATGTCGGTGAGGATGAATGCCCAGATTCCAACCTCACCGGGGACTCCGCGCTTGAGCATCCGCCGCTCCAGCGGTGTGCCGTTGCGCCCTGCGATTGGCTGGGTCGTGTTGGGTGAGTCTGGCGCAAATGTGGTATCGCCCATGGCTCCTCGTTTCTTGAAAACTCGTAGTGACTTGGTGTGGCGGTCAGCGAGTATCCTGGCCGGCTAGCTGGGCGACCGATTCAGGTGGACGCTCGATCAGGGCCGAGTCTTCGATGGGGTGGAAGATGTCGCGCTTGCCGGGTTCGTAGACGCCGTACTGCGCACCCCTCTGACTTGCTTCGTGGCGGGATATCTGCTCCTGCCGGGAGATGGCCCGAAGGCCCAGAACAGTCATGATCGCCAACCAGACGAAAAACTCGCCCAGCGGAAGCCACATCGCCAGCCCGCCGTTGTATGCGAATTGTCCTTGCTTGAAGAAGACGATCAGCAGACCTGCCGACCAGCACAGCGCGGAGCCGATCGTCAGGAAGGCCGACCAGCGAGGGAACAGCTGGTGTTCGGGCGGGTTCCACAGGATGCCCAGTGCGATCGATACCGCCCAGGCGATGTAGACCGTGATAGTGAACAGGAATCCAAACCAGCCGACGTCCCAGATGGCTTGGGTGATCTCCGGTGATCTCTGCCCGGCACGGAAGGCTGCGACGGTCCAGAACAACGTATCGAAGATAAAGAAGGTCAAGCCGGCGGCGACCGAGATGACCTGGGTCGCAAAGAGCACCGGGAAACGCGACTCGGTCTTGTAGGTCCACACGCTTAGGGCCGCGCACCACATCCCCCACAGCCCGGCAGCACCGATCATGACCGCGCACCCGATCAAAAACTGAATTTGGTGACCCAAGAGCCAATCGGTGAGCCGCTGAGCAGACCAGCCCGGAGACGGCGCCGGAATGAGCCGCGCAAACACAACCCAGCCGACGATGTAAACCACCGACATCACCGGTCCGCCCGTCCACAGACACAGCCGATGGGTTCTCGGTGTGAATCGCTTTTCCACTCGCTGCCCTTCTTGCTTGGCGCGCTCCTTGACAAGCTGCGCAAATTCGTTGGTTGTACCGGTAATTCAATGTGGGCACTGCCAGGCGCACAGGCCGCCAGGCCACACTGGCCGAACTCGTACGCAGTTTGGCGCATCCGACATATGATGTCAAGTGTCGGTTGTCACCCATAACCGCTCGCGCTACCCGACGGAGGCCAAACGAGGCGGGTCATGTCGCCTTGGATGATGTTGGACGCATCGTCGCGTCAGTGGCAGCCGACAAAGAGACGGCAATTCCCGACCGGCGTCTGGCGCGGCCCTGCCGACGCGTTTGTGCGTACCAGGCCGCGGGTAGCATTTCGCGCTATGTCCGGCCAATCCGGCGTCTCGGCTCGTCGGCGCGACCGACGGGACATACCCCCGGCGGTAATCGAGGCTGCCCGCAAGAACTTCCTTCATTACGGGGTAAATCGCACCACTATGGGCGACATCGCACGCGTGGTGGGCGTGCCCAGGCAGACAATCTATGAGTACGTCTCATCTCGTGACGATCTGGTCGATGCCGTGCTCGTCGCGCGAATCAAGGAGATCGCTGAGGACCTAAAGCCGCTCGCTCGCGAAGGGAGGTCGTTCATCGATGCGTTCGTCGAAACGTCCGTCGCCGCCATCCAGCGTGCGCGCAGCGACCCTGAACTGATGAACATTTTCACCACAGGACCAAACGACCGAGTCCAGGATGTGGTGACCGGTCCCTATCCCGAAATCCATGACATTGTTGTTGACTTACTTAGCCCGATCTTGGACAAGGGTCTGCAAACCAGAAAGCTACGCACCGACAAAACCGCAGACGAGTTGATTGACTGGATCCGTGTCGTTTACCTATCCCTCATTACCCAACCTAACCCGGTAGCTCAGAATGAACGCGACATTGTCGCCGGTTTTCTCCTGCCGTCGATCATGTTCTCCAGCAACGACAAAAGATCCCGAGACTGATCCCAAGCGTTGCGCCGACTGCTAGCTGTGGTGCTATCAGTGGCGCCCGCTCACAGGCGAGCATCCGATTACCGGACTTCGGCCACTTTGGGACGGAATTCTCGATGCCCGCGGATCGGTCGTTCAGCCGACCTCTAAACGACGTTGGCCGTAAAGTATCGGAACCCACGAACCGATACCGCCTATCGACAGCGTGTTAGCGCGACAATATGAGCCATTATGTTTCAAAATTCTAGAGGTGGCGCTACGATCGGCGGTTGATGAACACATACGATCCGCACGCGACGCTGGAGGCGATCTCGCACAACGCCGTTGCCGTCATCGGCATCGGCGGTATTTCGATCGTTGCGATGTTCGTGTTCTTCGTCGAGGCGGCGCGGATGGGTCGTCGTGACCAGGTTTACCCGATGGCGCTTTGGATGACTGCGCTCTGGTGGCCACATGACGGGTCGTATCTGCTTCACTTCGGTGACTGGTTCGGCGGCCGCTACGACCACTGGTTCATGCAGCTGTTTTGGTTCGCGATCATCGTGACGTTTTTGGCCGAATCCGTATATGCCTGGCAGACCATCCGATACGGGCGCGACGAGCTCTCACCGGGCTGCTCGCAGCGCCGACACACCGTTCGGATAGTCGGCGTCATGGCCGCCGGCGTGATCAGCTGGGCTTTGGTCAAAGGCGCGCTGGCTGATGACCTCTACCTGATCTCCTTCATGGCGACATTGTTGTGGGGTGGTCCATCGGGCAACGCGATGCTCGGACGTCGCCCCGACGGCCGTGGTCAGTCCATGCTGGAATGGGCGGGCTACAGCGTGATGGCGGTGTGCTATTCCATCACGTCGATCTTCTTTTTCGGTGGCGCCTTTTTTCACTCCTGGCCATATGTCGGCATCTGCGTGGCGTCGTGCGTGTGGAGCTTCGTGATCATCGGTGACGCCAAGCGCGCCGGGGTGCCGTTGACATCGTGGCATCCGTCGGCCCGGTCCTCACGATCTGAGGGTCTGTATCACCGGTAGCACCCGACTACGGCGTAGCTCGAGCTCTCAGAGGCGGCCACCCGAAATCTCTGTATGGCCCGGTTGATGAGCGCAGTCACGGCGGGTGGTTGTCGCCGCGGACGGCCGCAGGATGTTCGTAGGAATCAGGGCCTCTTGGCGCGGTGTGTCAATGGCTTCACTGCGCGAATAGCCGCAGCGCACCCTATCCTGGTCTTCCGATGAGCGATTTACGGAAACGCAAGAGAGCTGCGTTGCGGGCGACGATTGTGCGCTCGGCGGTCGAGTTATTCGTGGAGCGTGGCTACGCCGCCGTGGGGATGGAAGACATCGCCTACGCGTCGATGTGCTCCCGAAGCACGCTCAACCGGTATTTCGGCGCGAAGGAAGACGTCCTGTTCCCAGCCGTCCCCGAGGTAATCGCAGGGTTGCGCGATCGGCTCGATGAAGCTGGGCCGACGAACGATCGCTGGACGAACGCGCGCCGGGCAGTCACCGCACAGTTGGGTCAGTTCTTCGAGAACTTCGAGCCGGACCTGCGGGGCGCGATCATGCGGCTGTGGTTCACAGAATCGGCACTGCGCCGCCGATACCTCGAGATCGCTTACGAATGGGAGCAAATCCTGAGGGGTTACTTCGCCATCGGGTTGGCTGACGACCCCACCACTCATCTGCGCACGCAGCTGCTCGCCTCTGCGATGGTGTCCGCACTGCGCGCGGTGCTACACGCCGCGGTGGAAACCGGAGACGACATAGCCACTCTGGCTGATGAGGCGTTCGGCATGCTCGAGGCCGGCGTGCCGAGCATCCCGAAAGCCAAGCGACGCAGCCGAGCGGCCATTTCGGTGTCTTGAGTGCGTGCAGCCGATCGGGCCCGAGGTCCCGATGGCCGACGATCGGCGCAGCGTTGATCAGCAACGCATGAGTTCCCCCGGTGTTTGGGCAGGGAGCGAGCCGGGTCGACGACCTGTTCGACCGTCCCGTTTCTTTGACGCTCTGCCGACCACCTGGCGCGGGGCCGGCGGTTACAGGCGGTCGCTGCTGTTCCGGCGCGCTCGCAGCCTATCCACCGCTAGCTGCGGCGACGGCTCGGCTGTCCCTTGAAAGTCGACTTTTGACACGTTTCGTCTATTGACGCGTCGTTGCAATTTAGGCTACCGTCGCAGAAGTCATTCGTGAGCGCCGGAGGGGTCATCGATGAATGCACGCAGTCAACGCATCTGCGCGTGGGCCGGACCGGTTTGCGCGGTCACCTGGGTCGTCGGCTTCTTTTTCCTCGCGGGGTTCATCCCCCCACCGTCACCGAGTCTGGACGCGAACCAGATCGCCACGATGTTCGCCGAACACGGTGATCGGATCCGCGCCGGGCTGATCATCGTGGGGTTCGGAGGCGCGGTCTACTGCCCGTGGGCGGCCGCGATCAGCGTGCAGCTCAAGCGAATTGAGGGCCGCTTCTCGCCGATGACCTACACCCAGCTGGGCATGGGCTCGGTGTTCGTGCTCATCTTCATCGTGCCGGTGATGATGTGGCAGGCCGCGGCGTTCCGCCCGATGGAGAACATCGAGATCACCCACCGCTTCAACGACATGGCTTGGATGCTCTTCATCGGGCCGGTATGCACGATCTTCATCCAGGGCATGGCCATCACCATCGCGATCCTAAGCGACAAGTCCGAGCACCCGGTGCTGCCGCGCTGGCTGGGCTGGTTCAACCTGTGGGCGCAGATCATTTACCTACCAGGCGTCTTGATCCCGTACTTCAAGCATGGCCCGCTGGCCTGGAACGGCTTGTTGGCCTTCTGGATTCCTGTCGTGGTTTTCACGGTGTGGCTGTGCCTGATCACAGCGATGTTGTTGCGCGCAATCAGTGAGCAGGAGCGAGAGGCCACCGCCGATCGGTGCGGCGCATCAGCGGCGAGCGAGGTTTCTATGACGGGCGGCAATTCATGATGGCCGCACGCACGCAACGGATCCTCCTGTGGTGGGGCCTTGCTTTCATGGTGGTCTACGGGCTGGTGTGGTGGCGGCTCTTTCACATGATGCCGCCGCCGACCGCGAAGTGGTCAGCGAATGAAATCGCGCGGTTCTATGTCGCACACAGCACGGACATCAAGCTCGGGGCGGTCATTTGTGGTTGGACAAGTGGGTTCATGGTTCCCATTGCGGTAGTGGTCGCCGTCCAAATTGCCCGGCACGAGAAGGGTGCCCCGGCATGGGCGGCGCTGGCCTTTGCCGGCGGCACATTGATGTCGATCCCGCTAGTACTTCCGCCGATCTTCTGGGGTGCCGCGGCGTTCACGCCAACTCGGGCACCCGAGGTCACCTCGATCATGCACGAACTGGCGATGCTCACGTTCGTCACGACCGATCAGTACTACATCTTCATGTGGGTGGCGGTCGCTTTTGTCGCACTGATACCCAACACCGTGGTGCACACACCGTTTCCGCGCTGGTTTGGCTACTACACGGCGTGGACGGCGCTGATGTTCGAGCCGGGCGCGATCGCCTTCCTCACCCGCTCGGGCCCGTTCGCGTGGAACGGGTTACTGGCGTTTTGGTCACCGGTGATCACGTTCTTCGTATGGATGCTCGTGATGGCCGTGCTGCTGTTTCGGGCGATCGCGCAGCAGGACGATCGACGCACAGCTACGGCGGTGCTCAGCGGCGGTTGAGGCGCCGCTTCCAGTCGCCGGCGGCAAGGAACCGCGCGGCGCGGTTCATGAGCCGAATGTTCCTGCCCTTTGTTGGGTACCAGTAGATTTCGGAGGGCAGGTTGAAGCGCTCCTCGATGACCGACTTGCTCCAGCAGTACTTGCGGATGCCGTCTGCGCCACCGTGGCGGGCTCCCATGCCGGAGTGACGCCGACCTCCGAAGGGCACCGACAGCTGGAACACGTTCGTCATGACGTTGTTAACGTTCACCGAGCCCGAGTCGATCCGATCAGCGACCGCGCGGCCTTTGGCGTGGTCTTTGGTGAACACGCTGGCCGCCAGGCCGAACTGCGAGTCGTTGGCGCGGCGCACCGCCTCGTTGACATCGGCGACCTTGACGATCGGCAGCGTGGGGCCGAAGGTCTCCTCGGTCATGCATGCCATCGACTCGTCGACGTCGAGAAGGACGGTGGGCTCGAAAAAGCGCCCGGGTCCCTTGATAGCGTGGCCGCCCGCCGCTATCGTGGCCCCCTTCGCCAACGCGTCGGCGACGTGCCCCTCGATGATGTCGACCTGGTCACGTGTGGCGATCGCGCCTATGTCGCACGAGAACTGGCCCGGCGCGTCGGTGCCGACCCGCAGCGCCTTGGCCCGTTCGACGACCTTTTCGACAAACTCGTCATACACCGGGGCCTCGACATACACCCGCTCGATCGAGACGCAGATCTGGCCGGCATTGTAGAAACCGCCCCAGATCGCCGCCCTTGCGGCGCGGTCGAGGTCGGCATCGGCGAGCACGATCATCGCGTCCTTGCCGCCCAACTCAAGGCAGCACGGGATCATCCGCTCGGCGGCCCGCACCCCGATGCGCCGGCCGGTCCGGACCGACCCGGTGAACTGGATCATGTCGACCTCGTCGACGATCGCCGAGCCCGCCTCGCCGCGCCCCGTGACCGCGTCGAGTATGTCGGGGGCGCCGATCTCTTTCCATCCCTCGACCGCGGCGGCCCAGGCCAGGGGCGTCTCCTCCGAAGCCTTGGTCAGCACCGCACACCCGGCCATCAGGGCCGCGGGGATGTCGAGCATCTGCATCGCCAGCTGGGCGTTCCACGGGGTGATCGATCCAACCAGTTGGTACGGGTGGAAGCTGACCCGCATGCGCTTGGTCATCATCATCGGGCTGTGTGGCCGGGCGTTCTCGGGCGCCAGGAACTTCTCGGCGTTGCGGGCCCAGTAGTTGAGCACATCGACCGACGCCACGATCTCGCCGATGGGCAGGTCTCCCCAGGTCTTGCCAGTCTCGTCCTGCACGAGCCGTAGCAGGCGGTCTTCGTTGTCCAGGATCCAGTCGCGGAATCGCTGCAGCCACGCGCGCCGCCCCGCGAAGCCGACCGCCTCCCAGGCAGGCTGTGAAGCGCGCAACCGCTGTGCGACCGCGTGCACGTCGGCGGCGCTCATGTCGGCAACGGTCCCCACGATGCGACCGTCTGCGGGCGATCGGACCTCGATGTCAACCCGCGCGCCAGCGACGTCGCTGGCCCGGTCGAACGTGGCGGTCATGGTGACTCCTTTGGATCCAGCGCTGCTTTCGACGCGATGTGTGTCTTACCTAGGGCTTCCATGATAACGATCGTTAGCGTTAATGAGTCAAGAGTGGCCGGTCCTTTGGGCGCGACCGCCGCGATCGGACATCCGACAATGCGAAAGTCGCGTCGCACGTTTAGAGCGTTTCCACTTTGTCCAGGACGCTTCGGGCAAGGGTGTGGATCATCCGATCGCGGTCGGAGGGATCTTCAGCCGCGATCTGAACGAGCACGCTTTCGACGCCGGCTGCGGCGAACTGAGCGAGCCGATCGCAGACATCCGACGGGCTCCCGATCAGCAGGTAACGGTCGGCCAAGGTCGAAAAGTCTTGTCGGTAGGCAGCGCTCACGGCGGCCACGCCGGTGCTGCGCGCCCAGTTCGCGTCGTCGTCCACGGCGGTCCAGGCAAACAACGCCGCGGAAACCGCGTCATCGGCGCGACCATACTCGGCGGCAACCTCGCGCGCCCGCGTCAAACCGGTGCGCACCTGGGCCGGCTCGACCATGTATGGCATCCACACATCGGCGTAGCGTCCGGCACGTCGAATCGCCCTGTTCTTACGCCCGCCGAGCCAGATCGGTGGTCCGCCGGGACGTCTGGGCGGCGGATCCAGGGTGACACCGGATAACGTGCAGTACTCCCCCTGAAACGACACGGGGCCGCCGCCGAACAGCCGCCGAATCACCTCCAGCCCCTCGTCGGTCCTGCGGAACCGGGTGGCCGGGTCGACGCCCGCGGCGTGGAACTCTCGGGGGTTTTCACCCCCCGCGCCGACACCAAGCTCGAACCGACCCTTCGAGATGTTGTCAACTGTCGCAGCGAGTTTGGCGACCATGGCCGCCGGATACAGCGGCAGCAGCGCAACCGACGTCACGAGCCGGATGCGCGTGGTCGCCGCGGCCGCCGCGGCAAGTGTGGTGAATGCGTTGGGCACCGGCCCATGGAAGAACAAATGCTCACCGCAGCCCAGGAGATCGAACCCGAGGTCCTCGGCTTGCCGGGCATCGGCTACCACGGTGCTCGGATCGCTGACGGTGATGCCCACCCTCACTGCGGTCGCCGCTCGAGCGCATACACGCTGCCCCGCAGCGCCGATACCGACTGGGTGGTAAGCACCATCGAACAGACCTCCACAAGTGATTCGGGGATACTTGTTGTCACGGGTATCCCCACTTCAGCGCGCTCCTTAGACTGCCGGTTGGCCTGCAGAGATCCGAACTCGGTCAGTAGGACCTCGGTAGTCCGAGGGAATGCTCGGCGACGAAGTTAAGAATCATCTCCTTGGAGACCGGGCCCATGTTGAGCATGCGGACCACCCAAAAGTAGGTCGCCAATTGGTACTCATGCGTCACGCCGTTGCCGCCGTGGACGGCGACCGCGGCATCGAGCGCTTCCAGGCCGGCTCCGGCCCCGAGATACTTCGCCATGTTGGCCAACTCGCCGACCTCGGCCCCGGCGTCGTAGAGCTCGCACGCCCGGTCGGTCATCAGCTGGGCCGCTTGCAGATGGATGTGCGCCGCGGCCAGCGGATGGGCGATCGCCTGATGCGCGCCGATCGGCTGCGTCCACACCCGCCGCGCATTGGCATAGGCAACGGCCTTGTTCAAGGAGTACTGTCCGATGCCGGTGCACAGCGCACTGGTCAAGATCCGTTCGGTGTTGAGCCCGGTGAAAGCGACTGCAAGACCTCGGTTTTCCTG
>Ga0310915_10000154_pt1 | contig 32949 bp, 33 predicted proteins | sample GREbulkMGAN111_FD_202508 | JGI IMG/M metagenome (GOLD analysis project Ga0310915, IMG submission 202508) | Lab enrichment of tropical soil microbial communities from Luquillo Experimental Forest, Puerto Rico - GRE.bulkMG.AN111 | ecosystem: Environmental > Terrestrial > Soil > Tropical forest >...
AACGAGCGTGTGTTCCGCCGTTATGGCAATCGCTCGCCGTATAAGCCGGCGGCGCCGCACGGCGCTTATCGCTGCGAGGGCAAGGACCGCTGGATCGCCATCGCCTGCTTTACCGATGCTGAATGGCGCGCTTTGGCGGAGGTGGCGGGGCAGGGTGTGTGGCTCGACGACCGTCGCTTCGACACATTGGAGCACCGGCTCTTGCACCAGGATGCGCTCGATGCCGCCGTCGGATCATGGACGCGCACGCAGGACGGCTACGACTGCATGATGAAATTGCAGCGCGCCGGGGTGCCAGCCGGAGTCTGCCAGAACGCCGAGGATCGCGTCGACACCGACCCGCAGCTGCGCCATCTTACATGGCTGACCGAGGTGACCGGCACCAAGATCGGCACCTGGCCGGTCTACGAGATCCCGATGAAGCTCAGCAAGACCCCCGCCTATATCGGCGGTCCGATCAACCGCGGCGCGCCGTGCTATGGGGAGGACAACATGTATGTGCTCACCGAGCTGCTCGGCCGCACCCCGAGCGAGGTCGAGCGGCTCGCGGAAGAGGGGGTCATTTAAGCCAACGGAGATGAGCCCGTAACGGGGCACTTCCCTCGTCACCCCGACCCTCTTCCCGGTAATAAACGCGAGAAGGAATCGGGGCCGATCGTTAATGTCGCGGAAGGCTCGCTGCTTCCTGGTCCATTCTACGATCGGTTGTATCATCGCGGCTTCTGGATTAACCTTGTGACAAAGTGAGGACTAGCGTCGGAGGCCTGAGCGGTGCGTGGTTTCACGTGGTCCGACTGGATTGGTGTCGCAGTCGCGGCTGCCATTCTCTTTATCGTTATCTGGATCCTGCTTGCTCGCCGCGCATGGCGCTTGTGCGATGCCGCATGTGCCTCGGTACGAGTGCTTGCTGACCATGTGCGTACTCAGGCGCTGATCCAAGGCGAGGATGCCAACCCGCTAGTGCAAGAACTTCGCGCGATACGTCATACGTTGTTTGGAAATGTCGTGTCGCTGGATGGAAATGCCCTGTCCTGCCTCGCATGCATCGCGCCATCTTCCCGAGACGCGCTACGCGAACTGTTCGATCTCGCGGAGGAAGCAGCACGGGTGCCTGCCTCGATCCCCAATAATCTCCCATCTGCGCTCGACTCCCTCCGGCGCGCCCTGGAAGCGCAGCGTCGTACTCTCAACGCCTGGGCGCCTCGTCTGCCCCTTCGGCGACCGTCTGGCTTGCCCCTTCTATCCTCGTCCTCCCCACCTCCCGGTCGTGGCGATCCTGGCGCGTCCGACGGGCCTTCGCTGTCGCCGGAAGAATCTTCTGAGGAGCAAAGACTGACGCGCGACGAAGCGGCTATCCTCGCTGGGCTCACCGAAAAATTTTACAAGTCATGGGCATTTCGAATTATTGGCCTTGCGCTTGTCGCGGCTGCCTTCCTCGCTGGCGCCGGGACCTTGTTTCTCGGCGAACACACGCTAACCCTGCGCGAAGACTTGGAAAAAACAGAGAAAAAGGGAGAAGACGAGATCAACAACAATACCAAAATGCTACAAGAGTCGATCAACAAGCAAATGGAAGCCTTGAAAGTCGCTACTACCGAAATTCAAAGTAAGAAGGAGGATTTCGAAAGGCAACTGACCGTAGGCAAGGAGCGCATCGACACGGTGATCGGCGATTTCAACTCGAAGTCCGAGGTGCTGCAAAAACAGATCGCCGACACCGTGGTTCAGCGGTTGGAGAACGCCCTCAAGGAACCACTAAGCACCATATCGAACGAGATCACGCAGAAAGGGGTGTCCGCAAAATCGCAAATCGACAGCGTAACAAGCGACGCGCTCGATCCCCTGACGAAGCGGGGCGCGGATATCACCGAGAAGTTGGGTCAGCTGTCGGGGACGATCACCAGGGACGACGACGAGTTGCGCGGACTGACACCGGCGCTCGACCGGCTCAAGAAGCCCGCCGCCGAGTTGGATGAAATTATCAAACAGTTGAGCCAAGTCAAAGCTAAGGAAGATGACCTCGCCAATTCGGTAAGCCGGGCGGGGACCCAGGCGGACCTTGCCACATCTCATGCCGGGGCAGCGAAGCAATACGCCGATCAGGCCGCAGAGGCACGGGCGAAAGCCATTTCGGATCTTCACTCGATCACCATTGAGGCGGCCGAGCAGGAGCGGGCCCTCGGGGGTATCGGCGCCCGCATAGATAATCTTAACAAGCAGATCGAAGGGTTTGAAACCAAGCTCAGGAGCGGATTGCAGGTAGCTTTGGATTCAACGGCACTTACGCAAGTGATGAGCCCGCTGACGACGCGGGTCAAGACACTCGAGGATCGGCTCGGATCACCTGCCGCCGCAGCCCGACCTCGGGTCGCTGACGACGCAAGTCAAGACACTCGGGGATCGGCTCGATCACCTGCCGCCGCAGCCCGACCTCGGGCCGCTGACGACGCAGGTCAAGACACTCGGGGATCGGCTCGATCACCTGCCGCCGCAGCCTGACCTCGGGCCGCTGACGACGCAGGTCAAGACGCTCGGAGATCGGCTCGATCACTTGCCGCCGCAGCCCGACCTCGGGCCACTGACGACGCAGGTCAAGACGCTCCGGGATCGGCTCGATCACCCGCCCGTGCAGCCGCTAGACCTTTCATTTCCGGGGACGGAGGCGGGACTAACCCTTGACCAGAGAAAGCAAATCCAGAAAGCGCTCGGCTTCTCCGGTCGCAGGGTGGATGGCGTATTCGGGCCCAGCACCCGAGTCGCGATCACCGGGCTTCGGCAATCCAAAAAAGTGACGACGACAGGTCCTCTGACGGCCGACGAGATTAAAGAGTTGTTATCGTCCCGCAACTCGTAACTAGCGATAAAAAACCATGGCCAGTCGGCGGGGGCGACGGCCTCCAGATCTCCAAGGATTGATTGCGGATCTGCGATGTCGTGGCCGAGGGGTTCTCGCCGGGCGTCTTGCAGCGCCTGGGTCTCGGCTACGACGTGATGAAGTCGATCCGCCCGGACATCATCTACATCCAGCAATCGGGGATGGGCGCGCACGGCACCTATGGCCGGATGCGCACGGTCGGGCCGGTCGCGGCGGCGTTTGGCGGGCAGGCCGAGATGTCGGGCCTGCCCGAGCCGGCAATGCCGGTGAGCTGGGGCTACTCGTACCTCGACTGGATGGGCGCCTATGGCTACGCGCTGGCGCTGCTGGGTGCCATCTATCACCGCGAGCGCACCGGCGAAGGGCAGTGGATCGACGCCTCGCAATGCGAGAGCGGCATCTTTCTGACCGGTGCGACAATCCTTGACTGGGCGGTCAACGAGCGTGTGTTCCGCCGTTATGGCAATCGCTCGCCGTATAAGCCGGCGGCGCCGCACGGCGCTTATCGCTGCGAGGGCAAGGACCGCTGGATCGCCATCGCCTGCTTCACTGACACGGAATGGCAGGCACTGGCGCGGGTCGCCGAACAGGGCGCGTGGCTCGACGACCGCCGCTTCGCGACACTCGAAACGCGATTGCAACACCAGGACGCACTCGACACAGCGGTCGACGCCTGGACTTCCACCCAAGAGCGCTACGACTGCATGATGAAATTGCAAAAGGCGGGCGTGCCGGCCGGGGTGTGCCAGAACGCCGAGGACCGCGTCGACACCGACCCTCAGCTGCGCCACCTGAACTGGCTGACCGAGGTCACCGGCACCAAGATCGGCACCTGGCCGGTCTACGAGATCCCGATGAAACTGAGCAAGACCCCGGCCTATATCGGCGGTCCGATCAACCGCGGAGCGCCCTGCTATGGCGAAGACAATATGTGGGTGCTGACCGAATTGCTCGGCCGTACCCCGAGCGAGGTCGAAAGGCTCGCCGAGGAGGGCGTCATCTGACGGTCGAGACGCTTACCCGGCTGACGCGGGTCGGGGCCTCCGTCTTTTTCGAGCACCTCGTACATCCAGGAGACTGGCCATTGGCGGCGACGACGTCAGGTCCTCACCTGCGGGATCAGCTTTGCCCAGCGGTCGAGCATCGGCAGGACCACGTCCTTGTTCTCGGGCGGCAAGCGTACGTTCATGCGGGTGACGCCGAGATCGCGGTTGCGTCTCAACACGGCCAGATCCTCGGGAGCGCCGCCCAAAGTCACCGACAGCGATTGCGGGTCGCGGCCCGCTTCCGCAGCCATGCGGCGCCAGACCGGCATGAATTCCTCCGGGCTGCCCGAGCCCGCGCTCGGGGCAGCGGGTAGGATCCCGTCGCCATAGCGGATGGCGCGGCGTGCGGCGAGGCGAAAGGCGCCGCCGACAATCACTGGCGGATGCGGCTTCTGCACCGGTTTGGGCCAGGTCATCATCGGCGGGAAATCGACGATCCGGCCGTGATACTCGGCCTGGTCCTTGGTCCAGATCTCTTTCATCGCCTCGATCTGCTCGCGCATCTTCAACGTGCGGGTCTCGTAGAGGGTGCCGTGGTCTTCCATTTCTTCGGCGTTCCAGCCACAACCGATGCCGAACAGGAAGCGGCCCTCTGATACCTGGTCGAGCGAGGCGACGGCTTTTGCCGTCTGGATCGTGTCGCGCTGGATGACGAGGCAGATCGCCGTGCCGAGCTTGAGACGTTTGGTGACGGCCGCGGCAGCGCTCAAGGTCACGAACGGATCCATCACGTCGTAGTACTCTTTCGTCAGAGCCGCTTCGCCCAAAGGATGGGTGAAGCGGCGGGTCACCGGGATGTGCGAGTGCTCCGCCACCCACAAAGAATCAAAGCCGCGCTCCTCCAGCGCCACCGCCAGATCGGTCGGCGTCATCGAATAATCGGTAAAGAAGATTGCCGCGCTGATTTCCATGATCCTCACTCCACAGAGATTGTCGATTGTTCCAGTCTGGACCCCAATTGAGCTGCATTAGATTCGCGATAACAGACTTTTGCGCTATTGGCACTTCTGCCAAACTCACGCCTTTTATTGCATTGGACTTCATGACGTAGACATCGCCCTGCGTTGACGAATTGTTTCGGCTCCCCGTAAGGGCAAAGACTATTCTAGACCGGCACGGCGAAAGGCTTCCAGATAGTGCTCCAGTTCGCTGCCCTGCATGATCGGCATCTCGTTCGCGATCCAAGCGAGGGAGATGTTGGGCTGCGCGCGGCGAAGTTCCTGGAGCGCGGCCGCGGCGACATCGCCAACTCCGGCCATGCCGGCGGCAGCAGTGAGCACCCGGTGCGCGCCGACAAAATCGCCTCGCTGACGGACCGCTTCGCGCGCCAGCCGCATCGCCTCTTCGTAGTTCCGCCCGACGAACTGGGCGTAGGCAGCGATGCCCGTGAAGAGCGCCGAGAATGGATCGCGCGGGCTCAAACGAAGCGCTCGGCGGGCGGCCCGGTCAGCTTTCTCGCAGCGGCCGCAATAGGACAGCGCAAGGCCATAAAAGCCCTGCGCCAGCGAGAAATTCGGGTTTAGCCGTAACGCCAGCTCGAACTCGGCCAGCGAATCATCAAAGCGCCGCGTGAACAGACAGACGCAGCCGAGCGCGTGATGCGCCCACGGATCCTCGCTGTCAGCCCGGATCGCCGCCTGAGCAGCACCTTCGGCGATCGGCACTGCGGCCGCAATGTCCGCCCAACCCATATGGGAGTTGAATATATGAATCGCGGCAAGCAATCCGAGCGCCTGGCCGTAATTCGGGTCAATGGCGATCGCCCTCTCCAGCAATGCCTGCGCGACGACATTATCCTCTCGGGTCACCCGCCAGTAATGCGACAGGGCCCGCATGACCAGATCCCAGGCATCCATATTGTCCGGCGGTTTGCGCTGGGCGCGAAAGCTTTCTCTGGCATAAAGCTGCGGCTCGATCGCGGCGACGATCGCCTCGGTGATTTCGTCCTGCACCGCGAATACGTCGACAAGGCGTCGGTCGTAGTGTTCCGCCCAGATATGGCTGCCAGTGGCGGCGTCGTTGAGTTGCGCCGTGATGCGCACGCGGTCGCCGCTCTTGCGCACGCTGCCCTCGACCACATAGCCGACGCCGAGCTCTTCGGCGACCCGCCTCATATGAATCGCGACGCCTTTGTAGATGAACGAAGAGTTGCGCGCGATCACGAAGAACCAGCGCAGCTTGGACAGCGCCGTGATGATGTCCTCGGTGATGCCGTCGGAAAAATATTCCTGCTCCGGATCACCGCTCATATTGGTAAAGGGCAGCACGGCGATGGCGGGCCGATCGGACGGTGGCAAAGCCGGGCGCGACTGCTCATAGGACGCGTCGGGCGTCAGTTTGGCGGCACGGCCCGGTTCGTCCGCCTTTGATTGCGCGCGCACTGCGCCGACGAAACGGAAGCCCCGGCGCGCGATCGTGCGGATCAGCTTTTGCTCTTCACCGCTGTCGCCAACCGCTTTGCGCGCAGCGTTGATGCGGCTCGTCAGGGTCGATTCCGACACGATCCTGCCCTGCCAAACCGCGGCGATCAGGTCGTCTTTGCTGACGACCCGATCCCGGTTCTGCACCAGGTAGATCAACAAATCGAACACCTGCGGCTCGACGGCAATGGGCTCAGAGCCGCGGCGCAGCTCACGGCGGTCGGTATCGAGCAGGTGATCGGCAAAGAAAAGTTGCACGTTGGCGCCCCAGACCGGGCTCCGAAGCCGCTCTCAAGAGATAATCAAGCCTATCTCAGGAACAAATCAAGCGCTGCTCAAAGTCCTTCGGCCGCGCAGTTGCCATTTATGTGTGCGTGCAAGCGAGAGCGGCAGACTGCCCAATCCCGCTGGAGCACTGGAACAGCAACTCGCACGAACGGAGAAATTCAATGCCGCTCATTCAGGTTCAAGTCATCAAAGACGTGTTCAGTCAGGAACAGAAGCGCCAGATCATCAGCAAGCTGACTGACGCAATGGTCTCGATCGAGGGCGAGAACATGCGCCAAGTCACCCTTTGTTTGGTCGAAGAGGTGGAGAGCGGCGACTGGGGAATCGGCGGCAAGGCGTTGACCACCGCCGACGTTCACGCTCTGGCACGCGGCAAGGCTGCGTGACGGCGCGGCCTCGCGTCGCGCGTTCTGCGCCCGGACCATCGAGGATGGTTCGGGCGCCCTTACGGCGCCGAAACGGGCGCCGTCCTCGTGAGTGCCGACCGCCGACACCTTTAGGCCGGTGCGTCCGAATTGCCGGTATTCCATGGTGCCACCACTATTGCGCCGCCAGCGTGGAAGGCCGCGTCGCGAACCGCCGCTCCATCTCCCGCCGCACCGCCGCCGCTGCGCTGTCCGGCATCACCACGTCGGTCCAACGCACGATCTCGTCGGCCATGATCTCTCGGGTCAGCCGGACGTGATTGGCGAGGCCGATCGGCAATGCTCGCCCGGCGAGACTGCGCTCGACCGGCACGAGCTTTCCCCAAACCGTGCAGCCGCCCTCGCCGTCGAGCATCTCACCGGCATTGAGGTCGCGCTTTGCGACGGCGACGACATCGCCGTGCCAGCCCTGAGGCTGCCCGGTCGGCTCGCCGCGCAACGCCGCGGACAGCACGGAGATGCCAAGTTCCAGCCCGATCAGATGGTAGGGTTTGTACATCGCAGCGTACCAGCCGCTCGCGTCGGTCTTGAGGCCGTATTCCTTGAAGCAGGTGCGGGCGTACTCGTTCGGCGCCTTGAGCACGACGTAGACGCCCCAGCGCAGATCGCGGAAGACCGGGCGGCCGTCGCGCTCCAGGCACGATACGACCTCGACCATGCCGTCATGCTCGAGCGCGCCTCCAGCTTGGCGGCTGCACAGCATATGCGGCAGGTCATCGACGCCGCAGGGCGGAAAACCGAGGCCGTCGGCAGGCACGCCAAGGCCGGTCGCGTTGGCGATCGCCGCCATCTCGATGGCCGATTTGGTACCGTCGAGGAACGAGTTGAACATCTGCGGGTTCATGCCGCCGGCCTTTGCCTCCTCTGGCGTCAGGCCGTAATGACCCCAAACGTTGTCGGGTGTGACGCGATGGTAGGAGGGCAGGTATTTGGTCCCCTTGCCAGCCGCGGCGACCTGGAAGCCGCAGGCGCGCGCCCAATCGACCAGGTCGCAGGTCAGCGCCGGCTGGTCGCCATAGGCGAGCGAATAAACCACCCCCTTGTGGCGCGCCTCCTCCGCCAGCAACGGCCCGGCAAGCACGTCGGCTTCGACATTGACCATCACGATATGCCGGCCGGCGGCGATCGCCGCGCGGGCATGGGCAATGCCGGCCGCCGGCGAACCGGTCGCCTCGACAACGACCTCGGCATCAGGATCGGTACATAATTCGGCACCCGAAGGGAGGAACCGCGTGCGCTCGAGGCGGCGCGTGTCCCAGCCAATTTTGCGACAGGCGGCAACCGCCCGCTCGGGGTCGAGATCGGCGATGACCGGCACCTCGAGCCCCGGCATCGTCGGCACCTGGTTCAGGAACATCGAACCGAACTTACCGGCGCCGATCAGCCCGACGCGAACCGGCTTGCCAGCGGCGGAGCGCTGCTGCAGCAAGCGATGGAGGTTCATCGCCTACTCCGCCGCGACGCCCACCCTTCCCTCCCCCGCACGCCGGGGAGGGGCAGGGAGGCGGTGACGGGTGTAATTCAAGAGCGCGTCGTCCGCAACCGGCTCGATCGGCCTAAAGTCGCGGTGCGCGATCCATTCCGGCCGGGTCGGTGTGCGGATGTAGTTCGAGACCGCGCACAGCGTCAGATAGACGATGCGGCGCGGGTAGGGCGTGATGTTCGGCGCCGAGCCGTGCACGAGGTTGCCGTGAAACATCAGCACGCAACCCGGCTTTCCGGTCGGCGCCGCAATCCCTCCCTCCTCGACGAGCCGAGTGACGGTTTCCTTGTCGAGGGTCCACAATGGATAGGACGTCGTCTCCTCGTCGTGGCCTGCCGCCAGGACGCCTTGTTTGTGGCTGCGTGGCACCAGCATCAAAGGGCCGTTGATCGGCATGACCTCGTCCATGAACACCGCGATGTTCATCGCTCGCGGTTCCGGCATGCCGTCGTCGCGCGCCCAGGTGCCGTAATCCTGGTGCCATTGCCAGACATCGCCCTCGAACGCGGCCTTGGCGTTGATCTTGTACTGGTGCATGTACAGTTTTTCGCCGAACACCTGTTCGACTGGGCCGATCAGCCGCGGGTGGTGCCCCAAGAGGCGGAACGCCTCGTTGTAGGTGTGCGCGGCAAAGGCGGTGCGCGGCGCCCCGGTCTTCTCCCGCCACACTTCCTGGCGGTCAGTGGCGTAGATCTGCTCGGCCTCGTCGCGCAGGATTGCGACCTCTTCCTCCGAGAAGCAGCCCGGCAGGAACAGGTAGCCTTCTTCAGCGAATTGCTGAAGCTGTTGCGCCGTCAGCGACATCGCGCCTCACTCCCATTGAAATAAAGATGCATCAGCCGAGAGGCCGGCCCCTTCGGGCAATGAATTCGGGAAAGGCTTCTTCGGCCCGCGCGCCCCGCACGACGTGAGTAGTGTATTCGCGCTCCTCGGTCCACTGCTGTTCGAGGTTCTGCGCCATCTGCTTCAGCAGAAGTGCCTTGATGCCGACAATGGAGGCTCGATTGTTGCCGGCGATCACGCGAGCCAGCTCCATCGTTTTCGCGCGCAGTTGATCGCGCGGCACCAGATGGTTCAACAGGCCGATGCGGTACGCCTCTTCTGCCTCGACAATCCGCGCGGTGAACAGAAGTTCCTTGGCGATCGGCCACCCGACCTGATTGGGCAAGGTCCAGGTGCTGTTGATCCGGCCATAGGCCGCCGCGAGGAAACGGAAACGGGTGTCCTCGCAGCCGACCCGCATGTCGAGCGAGGAGGCGAGCACCGCGGCACCGCCATAGGCCAGACCGTTGATCATCCCGATCGTCGGCTTTGCCGAGGCGGCGATTTCATAGCTGCCACGGCGCGGAGGGCGGACCGCATCCAGCTCTACCTGAGTGAAGCGGCGGTCGTCCTCGCGCTGCTCATGGATGTCGCCGCCGGCTGAAAAGGCGCGCCCCGCTCCAGTAATCACGATACAGCCGATCCCGTCGTCCGCATCGAACGCCTTGACCGCATCGCGCAATTCGCTCGACAGCGCTCGGTTCATCGCGTTGAGCTTCTCGGGACGGTTGAGCGTGACGATGCCAACGCCGTCTTCCTTTTCGACGAGGATGTGCTCGTAGGTCATCGTTTCCTCCGGTCGATCCGCTTATGGTCTGTCGCTTCGTGGCAGGGCTCGGCTGCCGGGCGATGGTCTTTTAGTTCAGCCGAAGCTCTGTGATATGACGCGGGTCCTGCTTTAGTTCGCCGCGCTCGACCTTTTTGACGATGTCGACCAGCCGCTCATTGGCGCGCGCCTCGATCCCGACCTGCGCGCCTTCGCGCACGACAAAGCCATTCAGGTATTCGATCTCGGTGCGCCGGCCCTTGGCCATATCCTGCCCCATTGATGGCCGCTGATCGGGCGAGCCGCGCCCGACCCGCGACAGCCGCCGCTCGTCGTAAGCTCTTAGCGCCGCGAGGTCGCCTTCGCCGGCGCGGGCGATCGTCTCGGGCGGCAGATGGTCGATCTCTTCGAGCTTGTAGCCCCGCGCCTGGCCGATACGGATCGCCTCGCTGCCAAGCCGGGCCTGGAAATGGCGGATCGCCTCGTTCTGAGCGATTTGTGCGCCGGAAAGGCCGGTGCATGCCGAGACCCCGTTTGCCATCGTGTTGGCAACGAGCTTCGACCAGCGCTCGCCCCATAGATTATCGGTGACCTTGGCGCTATCGGCGTAAGAGACGAGCCGGCACACCTCATGCGCCCGCTCGGTGATCGCGCCATGCACTTCGCCGGTACGATAAACCGTGTGCGCCGCGCCGCCTTTGACCCCGCCGCGATGGACGTGGCCCGGCTCGACGAGGCCGACGCTGATATTGCTGGCGATGCAGCCCATGGTCTTGCCCCAGCCGACGACACTCGCGATCGTTTCCTCGTTCATGCAGTTCTGCAGTGAAACGAGATAACCGCCGGGCGCCAAATACTGGCGGATCATCAGCGCCGCCCAATGGGTGTCGTAGGACTTGGTGCAGACAAAGGCGATGTCGATCGGCAGCTCCTTGCTCAGATGCTGCGCCTCGGTCAGGTGCAACGCCCGAACCTTGACCGTGAACGGCACGTCGCCTTCGTGGTGGGTAATGAGCAGGCCGTTCTTTTTCATCTCTTCTACATGCGCCGGCCACATATCGATGAAGGTCACGTCCTCACCGGCCCGCGCGATATGGGCGCCGCTATAGCCGCCGACCGCCCCAACGCCGACGATCGCAATCCTTTTGCCCATCTCGCCCTCCCGACTGAATTCCAGCCCATCCTAGCGCCGTCTTGCGCTTTGCAACAGCCACCATCCCCCACGAGCCGCCTGACGCCAGCCCGGGTGTCGACGGTAACCATGCAGCCGCTGACCGTGACGCTGCCGGGCTCGTGGATCACGGTGACCGTTGCTGGATCACGCTGGTTTGCGGCCAGGCAGCACAGACCGTCAGCGAAGCCATCCCGAGCTCGACGGCCGCCGACATCGGATGTCTCATTCTAACCGAGGCCCTGGTCTGACGCGGCGCGGTGCGATCGTACGACGCACGGCGGCCGAGCAGAAGCCATTACGACAATCGACGGTATTGCTGTGTTTTTTCAGCTGTTCTTCACCTTAATGCGGCCAGTATCCCTTGTCGGCCGGAGGGCGTACTGGACGAGACATGCCAAAAGCCAATTTTCCCGTCGCAGCAGGCGAGCCACCGCACGTCAATCCGGCTGCGGCGCGGGAGCTGCGTGCATCCGAGCAGCTCATCACCGATTGGGAACGAGAGACGACACGGCTCGGCCGTGTGCTCGCGCTGATGACACTCGACGTGTCGGCGATGACGGGCCCCAAATGGTCACAACGCTTCATTATCGCCGTCGCTCCGGTGGTCGAGGATTCGTCCTTCCTCTTCTACGGACATGGCTTCGCTTCGCTAATGGAGTTGCCGGAGACGCCCGATAATTCTGCACCGATCGTTGCGCAGCTGCCGGCGCGATATGTTCCGGTTGTTTCCAGAGGCTGTATCGCCTCTGCGCTCTCGAGCGCGGCTATCCGAATGCAGGGCACGGTCGTGCGTGAGGATGGCAGACAGGAGCTTTACCGGGCAGCGCTGATCCGCTTAAGCCTTGACACGAACCGTCAGCGTCACCTCGCGCTCGGTGCGCTCAATTGCCGTATCACCGAAGATCGGGTCGAGAGCTCGGGCGCTCGCACATTGCGATAGCACGACATTCCGCGGCCGAAAACCGAGCGGGAAAGCATAACCCGCCCGAGCGGACGCCGAATGAAGATGGCGGTAAGCACGGCAGCCGTGCATCCGCCGGACTTTTGCCTTCGGAGCGGTCAGGCCTATCATGATGTGACGGTTTTTTGACCACGGCGAGATCCGGATGGCGCTTTCGCGAAGCCCCGGAATTGCGTCTGTGCGCGGGCCTGTCGCCAACCGCGGCTGGGTCACGCTGTCAATCATGCTGGCGAACATCATGCAGGGACTCGACACGACAATCGCCAATGTCGCGCTGCCGCACATTCGCGGCAGCCTGTCGGCCTCGCTCGATCAGATCTCCTGGGTCCTCACCTCCTACATCGTCGCCGCGGCGATCACGATGCCGCTCACCGGCTGGCTCGCCGGGCGGTTCGGCATCAAACAGGTCTTCATCCTGTCGGTCACCGGTTTCACGCTCGCCTCGGCGCTCTGCGGTAGCGCCACCAATCTCACCGAGCTGGTGACTTATCGCGGGCTGCAGGGGATCTGCGGCGCCGGGCTCATCCCGCTGTCGCAGGCGACATTGCTGCAGATCAACCCGCCCGAGCGCCACGGCCAGGCGATGGCGGTGTTCGGCATCGGGACATTGCTGGGCCCGATCTGCGGGCCGATCCTCGGCGGCTGGCTCACCTACGACTACAATTGGCGCTGGGTCTTCTACATAAACCTACCGGTCGGGGTGATCGCCGGGCTCGGCGCGCTCATCTTCATGCGTGAGGCCCGCCATGCCCACCGTGAGCCGTTCGACTTCTTCGGCTTTGCGACGTTGAGCCTGGCCATCGGCGCGTTGCAGATGCTGCTCGACCGCGGTGAGCTCAGGGACTGGTTCGGCTCGACCGAAATTTGCGTCCAGGCCGCGATCTCGGGTCTCGCTTTCTACCTCTTCATCGTCCACACCGCGACCGCGACCGACCGATCGTTTCTGAACCGCGACCTGTTGAAGAACCTCAATTTCGGCATCGGCACCGTGCTGATGTTCATGGTCGGGCTGATCATGAACGGCACGTTGGCGCTGTTGCCGACGATGCTGCAGGACCTGATGAACTATCCGGTGCTAACGACCGGGCTCGTCACCGCGCCGCGCGGTGTCGGCTCGATGATCGCGATGTTCGTCGTCGCCCGCCTGATCGACCGCGTCGACAACCGGCTGATCATCCTCTTTGGGCTGGGGCTTACGGCGGTTTCGATGTGGCAGATGACCGGGTTCTCGCTCACCATGGGAATGCAGCCGGTCATCACCTCGGGCTTGCTCCATGGCTTCGGCCTGGGCTGCACGTTTGTGCCGCTCAACACGATCGCGCTCGCCAACCTGCCGCGCTATATGCTCACGCAGGGGACGGCGCTGCGTAGCCTGATGCGCAATTTGGGCGGCAGCGTCGGGATCGCGATCCTCGAGGCGCGGCTTACCGAGAACATCCAGACCGTCCATTCCCGGCTGATCGAGCAGTTGCGGCCGGACAACCCGCTGGCGCAGGCGCCGCATCTCGCCGCCCCGTTCAGCCTGACCGATCCCGCCGGCATTGCCGCGCTCAACGCCGAGGTCACCCGGCAAGCCTCGATGGTCGCCTACATCAATGATTTCGCGCTGATGATGGCGATCACAATCGCCTCGATGATGCTGTTGCTGCTGCTGCGCCAGCCACGCCTCCGCCCCGCTCCGAAGCCCGCTGTCGCCGCCGGCGGCAGCCTCCGCCCCGACCCCGCCGATTAGCGCAGTCTCCGCTTTGCGCTTACCGACCCCCGGGTCCGCCTTTAGCCGCGGGCCTTCAGCCCACGCTCTCACAACTTAATCGCAGTGTTCCCGCTAGGCTTCATTACCCCGAGGAGGGCATGACCGAACTCGGTACCGCACTCCTTTGGACTCGGGTCAACAGTTCGGAGGCCGCTCCCCGGCCCTAAGCAGTCGCTCGTTGCGGGCGAACGCAACGGGGAGAAATGCCCCCATAGCCGCCGTCCCCGGAAAGCTTTCATGGATGACCGGGCCCCAATCGATGTCCTGCAAATGGCCTTTCTCGCAACCGGCGGCGAACCGAATGGGGGTGACGTCGACCTTCTTGCCACTTTTAGTGCATAGCGCCGTTGCTCTCACCAGCCTCAGGGCGCGTTTTCCCGCGATGTACCCGGCTATAGATATCTCGACCGGCTCTGAGTCAGGTCGCCGGGCGATGAACAGTCGAGGCGCCCGCAGCTCACGCGGCCCGAAAGATTTTTGGAGATCAGCCAGGTCCGGAAGAGAGTGCGGTGTCCTTCACCATTACCGCGATAAAGTAGCATCGCTCTTTTCTCTCGAATTGGCCAAATCGCGCCGACCCGGGCAGAGATACCCATTCCCGAGCAATCGGCCGAAGGTACCGGGGCAAACGGCTAACCAGCTCGCTGCGGCGCTGGTCGTCATCCCGACAAGCGTCGCAGACATTCACCGTGATGTCGCGAAAGTGGACGAGTCTAAGGCCGATCTGCGCGCCCAAACCTGCCAGCCCGATACAACAGGGCTCCGGACAATGCGGCATCGTATCGGCTACGGCGAAGACCCCTTTTGCGGTGAGCACCCGGCAGATCTCCGCGAGGAACGGCAACTTTGGCACATCGGCCAACGCCTCGACATTCACTGCAAGATCGATACTCGCGTCGCGGAGTGGGAGCTGGAGGGCATGCCCATGGAGATGAGCTATCACGGCGTTGCCGTTCCGGCCGTGCCGGATCGCCGCTAGCGATCGATCGATCCCGATCGTCTCCCCAGGCGAGAGCTTGGCGTGAAGATAGGCGAGCCCGCCGCCTCGGCCACAGCACACTTCAAGCAACCGTGACGGCGCGGTTCCGGCCACCACCCCAACGGCCTTCGCGGACCTCGGCATAGAGCTGGATCTGATGGGGCTCGTTCGGCCAAAGCTCTCCCACGGATTCATCGAAGGGCGCATAGCCGTAGTTAAAGGTCGAAATCTCCTGCCACTGGGGCAAGCTATAGGCGCCATCGTAAATATATCGGCTCAGCCGGTCCAGCGCGCCCACGCCGAGGTAAGACCTGACGAGACGCTGGAGGATACGGAACGCCGACAAAGCCGGGACGACAGCCAACTTGTTTGACCTCCTGCCCGATCTTGACCGCCTTCCGAGGGTGCTGGCCAGCCATTTGTCACGATCCCGCGACTATTCTGATCCGGCCAACGGGGGAAACACCCGACGATCTCAATGCTACAGCTGCCGCAGGTTTCAGCTACCAGCACGCGGTCAGAAGACGCGATGGCGCACCGCGCCGTGATCACCTTACTGCCGCCCGAGCACAGAGCCGCCAGGACGCGGACATTCCGGGTCCGGCAGAAATCAGCAGCATTGCCGCTACAATGTAAATCGCCTCCGCCGTTGCCCAGTCAACCTGCTGTCGACAGCCGACAAGTTGATGGTGCCCCTAATATTCCTCGCGGCTTCGGCATCGTGCTCCCGGCAGAGCGTGCCCATCAGCCGATCCCAGATGGTAAAATGAGTAGCATAATTGCACCTCGAATAGCGATGGTGCTGATCGTGGTGCGTGACGCTGATTAGCGGCGAAGGTGGCAACGACAGCCTCCCTGCGTATTCATATCCCGAATGGCCGATGCAGCCCGTGACCAAGTCGTAGATTTTGTGAGCCAGCAGGACAATCGGACTGATCGGGAACATGAAGTAGGCGAACGCCCAATATGATTGCAGGAAGCAGTTATCCGCCAGAGTATCACTGTCGTTCGACCAGACCACCGGCGTTCGGATCAGATGATGCCAGCGGTGGGTGTGCTTGAAGAACCATCGCGTATGGAGCAGCCGGTGAAACCAATAGAACCAGGTATCGAACACGAGCATCGAAAAGCCAAAAGAGACAACCGTATTTGCGATCGTCTGCTGATGGATCTTGTAGCCCCATCCGAATTGATAGTGGAACCATGCCCCCAGAGTGAACAAGAATGAGATCGCGGCGAGGGAGGATATACTTGCTCTGATGTCGCGTTTTATCTGACCAGGGGGGGTCTGCCGATCTTTCTGAATCTTGTGATCGGGCCGCCTGCAGCTGAGCCAGGTGACGGTCAGACAGGTTCCGAAATAGCAGGACAACAGTATTGCGTAGACCAGGGCAAAACCGACGGCCAGCGACAGGAGGGGACTCGTGCTCGGCCCGATCATGCTTGGCCCCACGGCACGCGGCTGCGCAACGTTCGTAGCGCTCGTGTGCAAAGAGTTTATCTCGACACATACTTTTTACGTTAGAGCGCCGAGGGTCAAGTTCGGTCCTTGCCCACGATGGTCAACTTGGATACAAGTCCCACCGAGAATCGCCGCATTGGGTGGAGTCCAGCCGCAACCGCCGGGTACCAAATGTCAGATTTTGACCGAGGGCGTGGAAAATCGGTCGAACCTTCGCGTTCCGGAGTGAGGGCGGGAAGGTCCGCAATCGGCGCGACCTTGCCGTTGGTGCACGAGCCAGCGAAGGACCGCTGTCCCCGGTAGCCCCCGGCGCGTCTGCAGTCTCGCAAGCCGAAGTTGAATGACCTCAAACTCCGATTGACGGCAAAAAGGGAATCCATCGAAAGCAATGTAAATAAGTGCGAACGACCGGAAACCCGTCACCATTTATCGCAACGACTGGTTCTGACGACGATCAGCTACGAAGCTATCTTTTAAGCACGATTTGTTGTTTATGTTCGCTGTTTCTTGCTGTTTTCCGCTGTTATCGCACGCTGTTCTTCGCTGTTATTGCGGCGACACGGTTATCAAAGAGCCACGGTTTCTGCGGCCGAGAGCGGGCTCGCCGTTGTATTTTTTCGGCATTATCAGCGAGATCAGCGAACGGCGGCGCCGTCAACGGCCCGAGTTTGTCGTCCGGTCCTGCCTGTTTGCCGCATTTGGACTCCAGGAATTTCAATCACTTGCTCCCGATCTGTTTTTGCTTTGTGTGCGGGGCACCACCCTATGAGTTGTACGCCGCGGCAGCTCAACGCGGCACCCATAATTTTCGTCGATGATACGAAGAACAGAAGGCCCGCGCCCGGCTCGCTGTCGTCGCTATGAAGGTGGTGAGGGAGTCCAGAATCGTGCTCGTTCCTGGAGCCCTACCCCTCGATGGGGGAGGGTTGGGAGGGGGTGATGCTTCCCGCTGCGCAAGTCGAGAAGTGAAAAAGTATCCCGTCGCCGGCGGCCGGGCCCGAGCTCGCGCGCTACGGCAGGATATGACTGAGGCCGAGAGACGCACCTGGCAGATGCTGCGCTTGCGTCGGACGACTGGCCACAAGTTTCGCCGGCAAGTGCCGATCGGTCGCTACATTGCCGATTTTGTTTGCTACGAAGCCCGGCTGATCTTCGAAATCGATGGCGGCCAACACGATCGCTCATCGGCGCAGGAAGCTGAGCGAAGTGAGTTCCTGAAAAAATGAAGGGTATCGCGTACTGCGGTTTTGGAACAATCAGATCCTGGCAAATCTCGAGGGCGTCCACGACACGATCGCCAACGAGCCGGGCGGATCACCCCCACCCAGCCCTCCCCCATCAAGCCCATCAAGGGGGGAGGGCTTTCGTGAGCATGGCGAAAAACTCTCGTAGCAACGACAGTAAGCCATCGAATTTCTGACGATCAGCCGCGCCGGATTGGCGTTTCGCGCAACTCATCTACCATGCTTATCATAAGCAATTGACAGTTCTTTCGCGAGCGGGCAGCGACGGGTGAGGAGCGAGGCGCGGGCGCCGGTAGCAAATCGCGGCATGATCACGCTCTCGATCATGCTGGCGACGATCATGCAGGGCGTCGACAATACGATCGCGAACGTCGCGCTGCCGCACATTCAGGGCAGCCTCTCGGCGGCGCAGGACCAGATCGCCTGGGTGCTGACCTCCTACATCGTCGCGGTGGCGATCATGACGCCGCTGACCGGCTGGCTCGCCGGGCGGCTCGGCATCAAATACGTCTTTCTGTTCTCGGTGGCCGGTTTCACGCTGGCGTCGGCGCTCTGCGGCAGCGCTACAAGCCTCAGCCAGCTCGTGTTCTACCGCCTGCTGCAGGGCGCGTGCGGCGCCGGGCTCGTGCCGCTGTCGCAATCGGTGCTGATGCAGATCAACCCGCCGGAACGGCACGGCCAGGCGATCGCGATCTGGGGCATCGGCGTCATGCTGGGGCCGATCTTCGGGCCCATGCTGGGCGGCTGGCTGACCCAAGATTACAGCTGGCGCTGGATCTTTTACATCAACTTGCCGGTCGGGGTGATCGCCAGCCTCGGCATCCTCGTTTTCATCCGCGAAACGCGGCACACCCATCGCGAAGCCTTCGACTTCTTCGGGTTTGTCACGTTGAGCATCGCCGTCGGCGCGTTGCAGTTGCTGCTCGACCGCGGCCAGCTCAAAGACTGGTTCAATTCGACCGAGATCTGGGCCGAGACCGCGATCTCCGGCGTCGCGTTCTACCTCTTCATCGTCCATACGGCCACCGCCAGCGACCGCTCCTTCATCAATCTGGATTTGCTGAAGAGCCCCAACTTCATGGCCGGTACGGTGCTGATGTTCTTTGTCGGCGGCATTCTCAGCGGCACCCTGGCGCTGTTGCCGACGATGCTGCAGTCGCTGATGAACTACCCGGTGTTCACGACCGGGCTGGTAACCGCGCCGCGCGGCATCGGCACGATGGTCGCGATGTTCCTCGTCGGGCGCATGATCAACCGGGTCGACAACCGACTGATCATCCTCGGCGGGTTTCTGCTGACGGTGCTGTCGCTGTGGCAGATGACGGGGTTTTCGCTACAGATGGGAATGGGGCCCGTCATCTTGTCGGGTTTGCTGCAGGGCTTCGGGCTTGGCTGCACTTTCGTGCCGCTCAACACTTTGGCCCTGTCGAACCTGCCGCGCCACATCATGACGCAAGGGACGGCGATGCGTAGCCTGATGCGCAACCTCGGCGGCAGCATCGGCATCTCGATCTTCGAGGCGTTGCTGCTTCAGAACACTCAGATCGTGCATTCGCGCCTGATCGAGAATTTGCGTCCCGACAATCCGGTCGCCCAGGCGCCGTTGCTGGCGCCCCCGTTCAGTCTCACCACGCCTTCCGGGATCGCGGCGCTCAACGCCGAGGTCACGCGGCAGGCGGCGATGGTCGCTTATATCAACGATTACGCACTGATGATGCTGATCGTGCTTCTGCTGATCCCGCTGCTGCTGCTGGTTCGCCGGGCACGGGCGGCGCGACCCGCTTAGCGGCGCGAGCCATCGAATTCGCGACTATCAGCCGCGCGAATTCGCCCACGACATCCGAAGCGATTTGATATATAAGCTTATTATCACCCCCGGGTACTTGTTTCGGCCGACACACCATGGATCTCGATCGCAGCTTCGGGTTTCTCGCTCACGACGTCGCACGCCTATTCGGGCGCCGGTTCAACCAACGCGCGCTGTTGTTCCTCGGCCTTACCCGCGCCCAATGCAAGGTGCTGGGCTACCTCGCGCGCAACGAAGGCATCAACCAAGCCGGGCTTGCCGATCTGCTCGAGATCAAGCCGATGACCTTGGTGCGGCAGATCGACCGCATGGAAGAGGACGGCTGGATCGAGCGGCAGCCGCAGCCGGGCGACCGGCGGGCCCGCCGCCTCGTTTTGACCGACAAGGCCCGGCCGATCCTCGCCCGCATCCTCGACCTCTCGAATGAAATCCGAACCGAGGCGTTTGCCGGGATGTCCCGGCAGGAGGGTCGGCAGCTGATCGAACTGCTGCGGCGCGCCCATGCCAATCTTTCCGAGCGGGTTCCGCCGCTGGCGGCGGAGTTGGCTGATCTCGACGAGCCCGACGACGGCTTGATGGTACGGGCCCCGAGCACCCAGGCCGATCTGTCGCCGGTCGGAGGCGGCCTGTGACGACCTCGGCCGATAACGAGACCGCCGAGATACGCACCTTACGGCCTCCACTCGAAGGCGCACCCGCTCGTATCATCAGGCGACGGCCGCTGCGGCAGCGGCTGCGTCTGCCTTTGATGCTGGCCGGACCGATCCTTGTCCTGCTCGCTGGCGGATACTGGTATCTGACGACCGGGCGCTACGTCTCGACCGATGACGCCTACGTCCAGGCCGCGCGAGTGGCGGTCAGCACCGACGTCTCCGGCCGTGTAGTCCAGATCGACGTCAAAGACAATCAACAGGTGAGCGCTGGCGAGACGCTGTTTCAACTCGATCAACGGCCATTCCGGATCGCCGTCGACGAAGCTAAAGCGCAACTCGCGACGGTGCGGTACCAAATCCACGCGATGAAAGCGACCTATCATCAAAAACGCGCGGACGCCCGGGCAACGGAAGCGACCCTCGCTTATCAGCAACGAGAGTTCGAGCGGCAGCAGCGCCTGCTCGCGTCCGGCACCGCCTCGCAGCAGCAATTCGATCAGGCAAAGCAAGCCTACGACAACGGACGCGCGCAACTCGCGTCGAAGGAGCAGGATGTTGCCGTCGCCCTCGCGAATATCGGCGGTGACCCCGATCTTCCCTTAGAGCAACACCCGATGGTGCAGCATGCGCAAGCTGCACTCGACCGCGCCGAGCTCAATCTTTCCTATGCGGAGATCCGTGCGCCGGAGAACGGGATCGTCACCAAAGTGGACCAACTCCAGGTCGGCGATTACGTCACCGCCGGCACCCAGCTGTTCTCGCTGATGTCGACCGACCGGGTCTGGGTCGAGGCCAACTTCAAGGAGACGGAACTGACCCATATGCGGCCCGGTCAGGCGGCGACCGTCGAGGTCGACACCTACCCCGATGTCGTCTTTTCGGCCAAGGTCGAGAGCCTCAGCCCCGGCACCGGGCTCACCTTTTCGCTGCTGCCGGCCGAGAATGCGACAGGGAACTGGGTGAAGGTCGTCCAGCGCCTACCGGTGCGCCTGCGCCTCGAGGGGCTCGATCGCGACAGGCCCCTACACGCCGGCCTCAGTGCGACGGCTGAAGTCGACACCCGTTATCGCCGGCCTTGGCTCGATCGGGTCGAGGGGCTGTTCGCTTGGTTGACCGGCCCGACGACACGCGCAGCGGAACGGTGATCGACGAGACCCGCGCCCCGGTCGCGAACCGGGGCGCGATCACGGTCTCGATCATGCTGGCGACCTTCATGCAGGGGGTCGACACAACGATCGCCAATGTCGCGCTGCCGCATATGCAAGGCAGCTTTTCCGCCTCGCAGGACCAGATTGCCTGGGTGGTGACTTCTTACATCGTCGCCGCGGCGATCATGACGCCGCTGACCGGCTGGCTCGCCGGCCGCTTCGGCATCAAGTACGTGTTCTTTGTTTCGGTTGCCGGTTTTACGCTTGCCTCTGCCCTATGCGGCGTGGCGACGAGCCTCGGACAAATCGTCATTTATCGTTTGCTACAGGGCGTCTGCGGAGCAGCGCTCGTCCCGCTATCACAAACGGTGCTGCTGCAGATCAATCCGCCCGAGCGGCACGGCCACGCGATGGCGGTGTGGGGGATGGGGGTCATATTGGGCCCGATTATTGGGCCGGCGCTCGGCGGCTGGCTGACCGACCACTACGCGTGGCGCTGGGTGTTCTTCATCAATGTGCCGTTCGGGCTTCTTGCCTCCGGCGGCATCCTGATTTTCATCCATGCAACGCGGCATGGCCGTCGCGAAGCGTTCGACTTTTTCGGTTTCGTGACGTTGAGCCTGGCAATCGGCGCCCTGCAAATGATGCTCGACCGCGGCGAACTCAAGGATTGGTTCGGCTCGACCGAGATTTGGATCGAGGCGACGATCTCCGGACTGTGTTTCTATCTCTTCGTCGTCCACACCGCCACAGCCACCGACCGATCGTTCATCAATCGCGACATGCTGAAGGACGCCAACTGCGTGGTTGGCACCCTGATGATGTTCCTCATCGGCATTCCGCTTTACGGGACAATGACGTTGTTGCCGACGATGCTGCAGGATTTGATGAACTACCCGGTATTGACCACCGGCCTAGTGACCGTGCCCCGTGGTCTCGGCACGATGGTCGCGATGATCGCTGTCGCCCGCCTAACCGGTCGTGTCGATACCCGGCTGATCATTCTCGGAGGGCTCCTGCTGGCCGCTTTCTCGATGGGACAAATGACCGAGTTCTCGCTCTACATGGGAACGGGGCCGATTATCACGACGGGCGTGCTGCAGGGTCTCGGCCTCGGTTTCGTCTTCACGCCGTTGAGCATCGTTACATTCTCGACCCTGCCGCGCCCATTGCTGACGCAGGGAACGGCAATCTTCAGCCTGATGCGCAACATCGGCGGCAGCGTCGGCATTTCGATCGTCGAGGCACTGCTGGCGGAGAACACTCAGGTCGTCCATTCGCGCCTCGTCGAACATCTGAGGCCGGATAACCCGCTGGCCCATGCGCCGCAATTGGCGCCGCAATTCAGCCTGACCATCCCGTCCGGCATCGCTGCGCTCAACGCCGAGGCGACGCGCCAAGCGGCGATGGTCGCTTACATCGATGACTTCAAGCTGATGATGATCATGGTCGTCATCGGCCTGCCGCTGTTGCTTTTGCTGCGCCGGCCGGTAGTGGCTACCGGCACTGCGGCAGCCGCTGCCGAGTGATCTTCCGCGAGGTATCTAGCCGAGCGAGGCAATGATCTCGCGATAGGCCGCTTCAGGAAAGGCCTTCAGTGTTTTGGTCCGCACACTGCCGAGCGTTCCCAGCAGCAGACTGAACCGGGCCGCGACCGCATCGTCCGGAGCCTCGTAGACAGCGACGAGATCGTATTCACCGAGCGTCATGTAGAAGGCCTTGATCTCACCTCCCATGTCGAACAACGCTCTTTTCGCGGTGTCCAGGCGTCGCGGCGAGTCTCTGACCTTCTGCGCACCTTGGTCCGTCCAGTTGGCAAGCATGATGTAAGTGGGCACGGTTTTCCTCCCTCACCTTGTCGCGCTTTTACGCCGCTTCGTCGCCGGCAATGCGATCGAGCTTGGCGGCCATGATGAAATCGTTCTCGTGCAACCCTTTGATCTTCTTGGTGCGCAGCGAGACTGTCGCGTACCCCCAGCCAAAGGTGATGTCCGGATGGTGCCCCTCGGCCTCAGCGAGTTCGGCCGCGCAGTCGACAAACCCGAACGCTTCGCGGAAGTTCTTGAAGCGATAGGTCCGCTCTATGCGTGTCGTTTCATCGAGCAGTTTCCACTCCGGGGCTTGCGTGTGATAGGCGGCTGCTTCGGCTTCGGTAAGCGGCGGGACGCCTCCACGGCAAGGCGTGCAACTCTTCTCGGCAAGTGCTACTGGCATGGGGTGACCTCCTCGACGCGCGCCAGGATAGCACGAGACGCCTCAACCCCGCTGGCGCTTCTTCAGAAGGCTACTTTTCGATGATGTTGTCGACCATTGCCCGCCTGGTCTGCCTGGTCGCATGCCTCGGCACGGCCCATGCCGCGACAACCGGTCCCACTGGAAATTGGCAAGTCATGCTTGCCGCCGGCGACGATTCCGAGCCGGTTTTCGACAACGCGACCCACGAAATGAGCCGCCGGCTTATCGCCGCGGGGGTGCCGGCGAGCAACATCCACCGGCTCAGCGCGAGCGCCGCGGAGTTGGAAGGTGGTGCCGAGCCGGCCACCGCCGATCTGCTGTTGCGCCGGATCGCCGAGCTCCCGGCGCGGCCGGGCGACCGATGCCTCGTCTTTTTGACATCGCACGGCGAGCGGGGTGCCGGTCTGTGGCTCGCCCGCTCGAACCGGGCCCTGAGCCCCGATGAGCTCGCGCCCGCATTGTCCCGAGGATGTGTTGCCGTGCCGACAGTCGTGATCGTGTCGGCCTGCTACAGTGGTAACTTTGTGGCCGGGAAGATGGCGAAGCCCAATCGCGTCATCCTGACAGCTGCGCGCGGGGATCGGCCATCCTTTGGCTGTCAGGTCCGTCGCACCTACAATTTCTTCGACGAATGCCTGCTGAGCGCTCTGCCGCAGGCGACAACCTGGCGGACCGTATTCGACGGGTCCCGCCGCTGCGTGCGGCGAATGGAGCACGCGCTCGGCGTGCTGCCTTCCGAACCTCAGGGCTATTTCGGCGCGGCTGCAGCCAGCGTACCGGTCGGATTTTGAAAACTGGCGCTCGCGAGGTTCACTGGAACACGGTGATCGGCACCTTGCCTTCCCGGCGGGTAATCGTGATTACAACCTCCCTTCGTGGCGTGGCAACAACACATCAACCAGGTACAGCTCGTCGAGAAACTCCGGCATTACCGTCGATCAAACGGGATCGCGTCCCCATCCTGATCGAAGCTGAGACCGAGACCGGCCTGCACCAGAACGAATACCAAGGCGCTCGCCCAGGCTCGTGGCCTGCATGCGACCCGACAGAGAAACACGATCATCGAGAGAAGACCGAGTCAGCATCCTTGGGCTCTTATTGCGAAATTTCTTGGTGTCTTGAGCGAACCGGCGCCGGCGGCACAAAACCGGCGCAGGAGAGTGTTGGCGTAGGCATCCGCGTCGAAGTCCTGCATCACGCGCTCCCGCCCGGCCAGCCCCATCCGCCGCGCCAGCTCAGGTGATGAAAGGAGCAATCCGACCCGATCCGCGAGCTCACTGACATCGCCGGGGGCAACGGTGAAGCCAGTGACACCATCGACGACAGTCTCGGGAATTCCGCCGGATCGGGAGGCAACGATCGGGCGCTCGCAACTCATTGCCTCCAGTGGAACCAAGCCGTAGGGTTCTTCACCGACGGTCGGATAGATAACGACATCGGCCTCCGCATGGAGACGGGGCATATCGGCATAGGCGGCCCGCACCAGGCGTATCCAGTCACCAAGGTCGAGTTTTTCGATCAACGCCAGGATGAAAGCGCGGTAGCGCGTGAGTTCGTCGTTCCAATCGGCGACACGCTGGGTATCCGTGATCACGAGCGTCGCCTGCTGTCCACGATCGACCAACATCCGCAACATCCGGACGGATATCTCGACTCCCTTCCACGGGAGAAGACGCGCCGGGTGCAACACCACTGGCGGAGAACCCGCATTTTGAGGCCGATGAAAAGGCCGAAATATCGACGTGTCAACGCCAAGAGGGAGAAGCTCGGGTTCGAAACCGAGCATTAGGCGACACTGCCGCTGGACGAACCCGGATACCGCGAAATTGCCGTCCCAACGACGGTAAACCGGCTCCTTGCGCAGAAGGTCAGGCCAGGTCTCGTGGAAAGTGTGGAAGACACGTAGCCCGCCGCTGGCCCGAAACTGCTCTATCGCTTGCGCCGGGGCACGGGCGAAGTGATGCAGATTGTGACCGTGAACAACTTCTATTTTCTTGGCTCGAATAATCGCGGCAAGCTGCTGCTCGAGCTTTTCTGCCGCGTTAAGATCGGGGTGGACCCGATCCTTCATCCGATCAAGATTGAGCAGTTCTGTACTGATCACATCACAACCGTCAGAGGCAATCGGCTGCGGCTCGCCGGTCAGGACGGTCACTTCACAACCGCGAGCGGCGAGCTGGCGGGAGAGATCAGCGAGATGCGACTCGACGCCACCGGTGGTCGGGGGGAAAGTCCAATGGACTTCTAGTATTCTTGGGCGGCGACCAGGCTCAGGCGAGCTCATCGGCCCGGAAAGTGAGGGTTTTGCCGTCGAGCCGGGCGAGGGCCGCGGCCATATAGAGGAGGCCGGCCGCTGTCCACCCCTGGATTTCGTTCTCCTGCGCCTTTCGCCGTCGGAGGAGGAGCGTCTGATCCTTGAGAGAAGGGACGACGCTCAGCCCGCCATCCAATGCAACGTAGAGCTCACAGGGAGAACCAATCCTTTCAATGGCGGTAATCACCCGCTCTATGACCCGACGCGCTTCTTTCCGGTAGTCGTAGTAGAGAAGCCCTCGTACGAGTATGGCGTTGTCGAATGGCCAGATATTGCCGCGGTGGTAGGAAAATGGAGCAAAGAAAGGTGAGGCTGTGGAGAGCGTCCGCACCCCGTAAGCACTCAAAAGATCCGGCCGCATAAGACGCCGGACCAGCGCCGGCACCCGATCTTGCCCGACGATGCCCGACCACAGCGCGTGCCCTGCGTCCGAGGAGATCATCGCGATCGCACATTTTAGTGCATCGAGCGCGATGACCGGACAATCCTCACCGGCAATCCAGAAACGTTGGGCTACCCGGCCAGCGAGTCCTGCCGCCTTCGTACGCAAATCGGCGGCAATCACCTGCTCGCCAAGACGATCATAAAAGGCGGCCGCTTCCTGCCACGCCCGAAATGCGTAGGCCTGGACCGACAACCAGGCGACCGGGTGCGGCGGGATATCTTCGCCCGTCGAAACCAGGCTGTCGAAGCTATCGCGCCATGTCTGGTTCAAGAGATTAGCCGGATTTCGCCGGCGGTATTCCAGCAACCCGTCCCCATCATCATCGGCGACGGCATCGATCCAGGCGAGGGCATCGTGCATCGCTTGCGCCAGCCGACCATCGACGGCAGCCTGGCCGAACTGCTTTGCCGCAGCGCAACACGCAACAACAAAGAGAAAGGTCTGGTCAAAGCCGCTATAGGAGAAACCGCCTTCGAACCGAATATTCATGCCGCGCAGCCGCGCGTCGAGCTGCTCTCGGCGCTCATGGGGTATTTTGCCGGGCTGCTCTTCAATCAAATCGAGCGTGCGGCGGCCTTGATGCGCGGCGAGCGCCCCCAGTGCATCCTTGCACGCCTCCAAAACCCAGTCGCTGAACCGGGAATCTCGGACAAGATCAGCAGCATCCAGCAGGAAGATCAGCATCCAAAGCGAGTCGCGACCGAATAAAGCTGCATAATCGCCGGTCTCGGCCTCGCTGGCGTCGAACCCCCAGGGTCGGCGCAGCGTTTCGAGGTGGCGAAAGGCAAAATCCCAGGAACGCTGTGGGTCGAGCATCACGAACGGCAACCCATGGCGTGTCCAACAGCCGAACTACGAGTTTCCAACGGTCGGTTGCTGGCCGGTCAACCGACCCCAGAAGGTGTTGCCTTTTCTCACCATCCCCATCCAGGCGACGACAAACGCAAGCAGCAGCACGGTACCGGGTCCCGCGAACGCCAAAAGGGTCGGATGCCGTAGCGTGTGCATTCCGTGCAGGAAAGGCAAGATAAGTGCTCCGAGCGGCACAAGGGCAAACATGAACAGAATCGGGATGCCGAACAGGACCACGCGATACCTTCCTCGCCGCTCGAAATCGCGAACGAACACTTCGTAGTCGGGCAATCTGGTCACTCCGGTGGCTCTGGCAAGTTCCGGAACAATCGAGTTCTGAATGAAGCGGCCTATGTTCCCGATATTGGCGTCTTGGTCGACATACATCATCCCCAGTATCGGAGACAGAATAGGGAGCACGAACAATACGCGCGGATCCCCATGTTGGGCGAAGTAGAAGCCGGAGATGACGCCGATTGCTGTGACGTTGATTGACACGATCGTCGTCTGGAAGGTCGACCTGTTCTGGATCTCGGCTCTCAGCGCGGTAAATTGGGCGAGCAATATAGTCGCGACTTGCTTCTGAGCATCGCTGATCGGCAGGGTGCTGTACATCAGTTATCCGCAGTTATCTGCTTGCTCCAAAGGGCAAGTTGATGCTTTCATACGCGACGATATCTCCGAGGCTTAGTAACACTGTTGTACTCTGACCGCCACTTTGGGCGTCGCGGTTCGCTTCCGGCACCGCCGCACAACACTTGGCTGTAGAGAGAGTGGTAGTCGAGGGCCATTCTTTCGACTGAAAAGCGCTCCTCAAAGCGGCGCCGCACCGCTAGCCGATCAAGCGTCTGCACGGCGGTATCATCTTCACCGCCTCGTCGACATCATCCACGATGAGACCCGTGACATTATCATCGATGACCTCCGGCACCGATCCGCGACGAAAGGCAACTACCGGGGTACCGCAAGCTATCGCCTCGATAAGTGCTAATCCGAACGGTTCGGGCCAGTCGATCGGGAACAACACCGCCATTGCGTCGCCGAAAACGGCCTGCTTCTGGCCGTCACCGATTTCGCCGATGAACTCCACCAGACGGTTATCGAGTAGCGGCTTCACCTTGTTGTGGAAATAATCTTCATCCGCCTTGTCCACCTTCGCCGCGATCATCAGCGGCACCCCGGTGCGGCGGGAGATCTCGATTGCCCAATCCGGCCGCTTCTCGGGGCTGATCCGGCCGATGAAGGCAAGATAACCGCCATCACCGGGGCCGGCTGTATAGAGGCTTGCCGGAACCCCGTGGTAAACGGTGCCGTGCCAATTCGCCCAAGGCACCGGGCTACGCTGCGCATCCGAAACCGAGACCAGCGGCAACATCTGGAACTCGCGAAGGAGCGGGATCAGCTCGGGGCCATCCAGTCGACCATGAAGAGTAGTCAAGGTCTGCGCCCAACGGCCTGAACACAATGGGAAGTGAAGGTACCAGGTATGGAAATGGATTATTTCAAACTCATCCTCACAGCATAGGACGCGATGCAGTATCACCAAGTAGTGCGCGAGTCGATCTTGACATTGGGGATCAAGCCGCAGCGCCCGTTGGCCAGTTGGTCGCAACCTCGCCTGGGTTTGCGAATCTCCGCTCGCAAACAACGTCACCTCATGCCCCTGACGGACCAATTCTTCCGTGAGATACGACACCACACGCTCAGTGCCGCCATAAAGTTGCGGTGGACAACGCTCACACGACGGGGCGACTTGCGCGATTCTCAAGCGTCCAGGGCCTCCCCGGCTTTGGAAGTGGCTACGCCAAGACCCTACCAAAGCGAGAACCCAGACTCCAGACGGGAGGGTCTGGGCACCACGTTTCATTGGCTGAGTGCTGTCTTGAACGGCGCCAGGGCTTGATTAAATCGAAGATGTGCCGGACGCCGATCACGGGTTCGGCAGGGAAATGATGGCCGGACCAGAGGGGTCGGCCTCGGTCATATCGCTTTGGAAGGCGAGGATCTGATCCATGCCGTTCGCCGCACTTTCGCCCGCGCGCAAATGTGCGCTTGCGGCAGTTCCGGTCGGCGCGGCTAGGCGACGAAGCTTCCTTTGCGTGCCGCGCTCGTCGCGACGCGCGCACAATCAGGGCCCACATTCAGAGGGGTGCTGTCATGGCGCTTTCAGAATTTCCTCGATTGAGTTTCGACCCCTTTACCGAACTCCGGCGAATGCAGAGCGAGATGAACCGCGTGTTTTCCGGATTTAGCACTGCGACTGCACGCGATTTTCCACCGATCAACATCTGGCTGGGCGAAAACAGAGTCGTGGTCACTGCAGAGCTGGCGGGTGTACCCGCCGATGACGTCAATCTCAACCTGCAGGAGGACGTCCTGATGCTCGGCGGCAAGCGCGAACCGAAGACCCGGCAGGAAACCGTCAACTGGCAACGTCGCGAGCGGGCTTACGGCGCTTTCTCCCGCGCCGTCCAGCTGCCCTTTCGGGTCGATCCCGATAAGGTCCAGGCGCGCTTCGATAACGGGATATTGGAGGTCGAGTTGGAGCGGCTCGAAGCAGACCGTCCGAAAAAAATCGAAATTCGCGGCGCATGAGATCTAGCGGAGGAGTGAGATCATGGCCCAGGCAGTCGGAACTATCAGTCAACGGACGCCCGAAACTACCGAAGGCGCTCAGAGCATGCCGCCTCGGCCGGTGCTTCTACCGCCGGCCGACATCTACGAAACCAACGTCGCTATCATCGTGAGGCCGAAATGCCCGGCGTTGGTCCCGACGGGGTTGATATCACCCTCGAACGGCAAGTTTTGACGATCCGCGGACGCAGCAGCGCCAACGAGCGTACCGGACACCAACGGATTTATAACGAGTACGCCGACGGCGATTACGAGCGCGTATTTACGCTCTCAGAGGCCATTGATCGAGACAAGATCGAGGCAACCCTCAGGGACGGGGTATTGCATCTGGTTCTGCCCAAGGCAGAACCTGCAAGGGCGCGAAAAATCGCGCTCAAAACCTCGTGAATGGGAGATCCGGACTGCGGTTCGTATTGCTGGCGGTCGGGCTGGCGCTCATGGCACTGACGCGGCCCGCTTACCCTGCCGAGGGCATACCGGAGCTGTTGCGACAGACCTATTGGGGTGAAAGTTCTAAAGAGTTGGCGCATCAGTTCGGTGACGCGGCGATAAGGCTGGCGCGCAGTCTCGATTTCGGCGACAGCAACGCCGATCTCGTGTTGGACGGAAGGGTGGGCGGGGTACCGGTTATCGTGTTCTTCCAAATGGACAAAGTGACGCGGGGCCTCAAACGCATCCAACTGGAGCGGCCACACCATGGCGTCAACCCACCGGCGTTTCGTGCGATCACCGCAGCCCTACACAGCGCCTATGGCAAGCCCGAACAGATTTGCTTCCTGCCGGTAAGCCCGATTGGCGGATATCAGCAGGCGGCGCAGGAAATCTGGGTTCGTGGCGCGGACGCGATCAGCGCGATTTACCGCGACACAACGCTCCAAGCGTTCGAGGGCTGCGTTTTTGAAATAACCTCCCGGCTGTGCGGGTTGACCGGTCGGCTTTTGGTGCGGCTAAGCCCTGCCGACGGCATTGCCGCACCCGACCCGTGCGCTCTGACCCTACGCCAGAGCCGCCTTCTCGGTTCTCACTGACGGACGAAGCTCCCGCAGTTTCCCGGGACGTAAATGGTCGGTTACGACTACCAGAGCGGGTAGATGTTACTGGTTTGCTCCTTGGGTTTTCGGCGCCTCGGTCGGCGCACATGATTGATCGCGCCGACCGTCAGCGCGATGACCGCAAATCCAAGCAGTATCCACCACTCCATCGACTATATCCCCCCGGCTGCAGACTGGGCACCGCGCTGGAGCCTGTTTACGACGGTCACAAGGGTCGGAAGCATTGCTGCGGCGACGGCGCTGTTTCCTGCTTCCGACAAATGATACAGATCGATATAGACCGGGTCCTCCCAATCGTCAAAGAGCGCGGACATATCGATTGCATCCGCAGCATTGACCAGTCCGGGATGACGCCGCCGCTCGCGGATTATCGCCTCATAGAGGAACACCCGGCCGCCGGGATCGCTGGTGTAGTCATCGACCCAGCGCCGCTCATCGCCGGTTTTGAACCTCTTGGTCGTGATTACGGGTTGCCAGAAGAATAACGGCTGGAAGCCATAACCGCCTGAGAGCAGCCGTACCAGCCGTAAATTGGCGGCATAAGCGGCCAAAACCTCGCGAGCCAGCTCTACGATATCGACTTGCGATAGATTCGCTTCTGACTGCGGTAATGGCCCGCGCAGCGAAAGGCCGGTCAATTGGCGCAGCCGTCGCAATGTACGCGGCGCGGCGGAGATCGTTGCTGCAGCAATCAAATCCCGCCGCCGCTCCGGATGAAGAAGATTGAACTCGGCTTGCCGGCGCGCCTCGTTGAATAGCCGGTCGGCACGCCCGGTCTGCTCGGCACATGCCATTTCATTGATGCCGTCGTAAAATAGCGCGACGTCGATACGTTCTTGGCACTTCATCAGTTGCTGCAGAGTGATCAGCTCCTGCGTATTATTGTGCCCGAGCTGGCCATAATTGGTCACCGCTACGCAATGACCGAGCTCGCCGAGCCGTCGCGCCAGTATCGCCGGAATTGTGTGGTCGTCGCGCACGCCCATCCCCATCATCGTCGAGCCGCCAAAGCACAAGATGCGGATCGCCTCGTCGCCTGCCGAATGCTCCCCCGGTGTCGGCCGCAGTCCGCGCTCGTCGAGCGTCACGTAAACACCGCTGAACGGGCGCTGCCACCATTCGACATAGGGCTTCCAATCCACCCGGACGGCGCGGCGGAACTCGTCGAAATATGCGGCCGACCAGGAAGCGCCACCATAAGCGTCGGCAAGCGCGGCCCGATCAGGGCGCGTCGGGCGGCGATAGCGCAGCCACCGATTCAGCCGCCGCCACCCCTCGACGCCGACCTCGGTGACGAGCACAACGATCAGCAGCAGTCCCGCCACGTGCCATAGTGCAACGAAAAACCGTGCGAGCTCCCCGAGCATCAGCACATCGTATTACCGAGGATCGGGAAGTGGCCGGGCGCACAGCGCCCTGCTCTCGCTGTAGCGGAGCGAGGTCTCGACCGTGTCGCCGTCCAATGTGTTCAATCGAAACACGTGGCATTTTTGGTCACGCCCGGCCAGATGCATGATCCCGATCACCTCGTGCGGCGCAAAAGGCTCGACAAAGAGGCCGCGGGCGGAGTCAAACGCTGGTGGCGCATCTCCCGGCATCCAGTTGCAATAAGCGGGAAGGAAATTGGCTGGCATACGCTCGGCGAATATCACATAGTTCAGTGCCACCTGTTCGACAAAGAAGAACCGCGTCCGCTTCAACACCAGCGCCAAAGTGCGCGCCCAGGCCTCCCAATGCGGCGCGTCACGATGCAGTGCGAACACCCCGCAATTGACCATCGGGTTGCGGCCCAGGCGATCGGCCGCTCGCCAGCCAAAAGCCTGGCGATAATTCTTCCACGCCAGTGTCCAGCCAAATGGCTTCGGCCGCTTGTAATGACGCTTGTACGCACGATCGATCTCTGGCGTGATCGCCAGCTTGTCACGTCCAGCGGCATCGACATACAGATCGATCGCCCGCCCATCCTGAAGCCAGGCGTCGGCGTCGATCCACAAATACATCTCGTATCCCGGGAAGTGGCGCGACAGAAACGGTCGTGCCACCTGCGCTTTGAACGTCTCCGGCATTTGCTCTCGGCAAGGGAAGTCGAGATCCCACTCAGGGCGCACGAT
>Ga0310915_10000155_pt1 | contig 32760 bp, 30 predicted proteins | sample GREbulkMGAN111_FD_202508 | JGI IMG/M metagenome (GOLD analysis project Ga0310915, IMG submission 202508) | Lab enrichment of tropical soil microbial communities from Luquillo Experimental Forest, Puerto Rico - GRE.bulkMG.AN111 | ecosystem: Environmental > Terrestrial > Soil > Tropical forest >...
AGAGCACCAACAGTATCCGCGCTGGCGCAGAAGACGCGATGGAGTTGGCTGTGGATAGCGGGAACTGGTTGAGTTCTCGCGGACAAACGAAATGCGGGAAGAACATCGTCGTCGCGTGCTGGGCGAATGATATTGAGTCGTTCTCGCCCTTAAGAATCCGCCCCGCGTACACGCCGACTTGGCGATAGGCATCCGTAATGCTGGCCGCGTTGCTTATCAGACCTCCCGCCGCCTATAAGCGTTCGTTGGGTATTGGCTAATGCCTGACGAAACCATTGACGATGGTGACTCGGCTGCTGCCCAACAAGTCGCGGCCGAACTTCGGGGCCTGCAAAATCGCCAGACAATTTCTGACGAACAGCGATTGCTTTGGCAACTTGAGTTCGAGGCCAGAGAAAAAGAGCGACGGTTTCGTATCAGGGAAGCCCGCGCTGAAAATCACCGTGCCGAGATAGAGGCCGCCGCACGGGCAGAACGCGAAGCAGCCATTGCGGCAGAACAGCACCGGCAGCGGGTGAACCGCGACATCATGGAGCGTGGCCAATCGCAGCGGCAACTAACTGGCATTTACGACAGGCTGCGTCGTGCCGAAGACTTTCGCAACCACGCCGTGATGCTGTCTCGGCAGCACGCAGCCCAGCAAAACTTGCAGGCGACGATTAGTGACCTAGAAGCGGACATTGCCGGTATGGTCCCCAAGCCGCCGCCCGAACCGACCGTGATCGTGCAGGAAGTCGAACCCGACGACGACCGCGTTTGGTTTCGGCCCGATCCAAACAAATCGTGGTGGTGACACAACCCGCGCAACGTTTCACTTCAACCGTGCATAGAAAAAGCAGGGCACTGGGATGCGGCCCGGTTCAAAATAACGAACCATGGACGTTCCTATTGGGTCGATTTTGACCGCAACCTCGGTTTCAGGACCAAATGGTCAGCCGCAAAGCAGAACGGATCATGCGGATTATCACCCGCGAACGCGAAGAGAGGGCGCGGGAAACGGCGGCCGACGCGGCCCATCGGGCGAATGCCTTGGCTGCTATCGAACGTTTGCAATGGAGACAAGCGGCCCAATCTCAGAGCGAAGACTACGACGCTTGGTGGGCAAGCATAAAACCGCGTCGGCGGAAGTAGCTTTCAATGACCTAAAAATTAGTTTGCAGCACGTCCGCGCTCCGTTCGGGCGTGCGCATCGGGGCCGGGTTGTTTGGTGGTTCAATTGGCCCGGCCCCACCTTAAACGCCAACTTTGAATGCGGTGCCGGTTTGCTTCCTTCTCCGGCGCAGCATACCTCCGCGTCGGCGAGCGCGGGGGTTCGACTGGGCCGCTCCCCGATTTCCATGCCGGGGAGCGGCCTTTTTATGTGCGCTACTGCGGTAGAATGTAGCCGTTCCTCGCCATGCAGGCGACGATGACCGTGTTTTCCTTGCGCGTTCGTTCAAGCGGCTCAAGCACCCCGCCCCCACTTTGCATAACAGTGGTGGCTCCTTCACCCTTACACTGAGCTAGCGTCGCCTGTTCTCGCGCCGCGTCAACTGGCGCGCCATCCTTCCTAACAAAATTTTTGGCAGTCTGAGCCGCACAACCAGCAAGCGCCACCGTGATTGCTATTATCAGGAATGCCCGCACAGCCGCCCTCCCAGTGCTCTAGTAAAGCGACAAAACGCGCGGCCAGCAAGTCAATGCCGCGCACTCTGCCCATTTGGGGGAATGAATGGCCCAACGCGATGTCGGCAACGACCGCGACGCCGCCTCTTGCGATTTGGTTTTGATGTAGATCAATGCTGAAAAACAGTGCCGGGTGCAAAATGAGGCGGGTGCCGATGCTAATAGGGAGAACGCCTATGCGCAAATCCGTCATGATTGGCGCGACCATCATCGCCGCTGTAGTTCTTTCGGCCTCCCCAATCTCAGTAAAATGGTCGGCAGAAAAGAATTTGTCCGTATCTCGGGACAAAGCGTTCGCAGTGGTTGGAAGGCCCGCAACGCCGGGAAGCGTGGCCGGTGTCCACCGCAGACATGAGCGTCGGGAGTATCGGCGGCACTACTAGGTAAAATCGGGTTACGCCGCCTCAGTTAACTTAGGCGTAAAGGTCAGGCAGCTTGGCGATGCTGGCAGCGATCCTTCGCGCCTCATCGCGCGTGAGTAGCTTGGCGGCCGCTTCCTCACAATACACGAAAGCAAGCACGTACGTCCCGCACGACAAAGCAGGCGTCCAATTCCTCGACAGTCCAAGGCGGCGGGAAGCGGCGTTCGGGCATAATCGCCTAACAGAAAGCTCCGCGAACTCGCAGTCTCGCGGAGCTTTGGCGGGGCGGCACTCGGGGCTGTTGGGGCTGCTTGGGTTGCCGCGCTCGCGCCAACCTCATAACGCGGCTACGTCGAGCAAGTTCCCTTAGCGCCCCCAATCTTCCTGAGCCTCCGCGCGTCATCGCGGCGTTCCAAAAAAAACTAGGGCGAACATCGCCACGACGATTACGGAAAGGATCACGATGAAAACCAATGTATCGCGCATGGCTAGGCGTTGCTCGTTGAGGACAGGCACGGCACCCGTTCCAACTGCAATACCAATCGCAACGTAATCACCGCCTCGTCAATGTCGCCGCAAGGGATCACGGCGGCGGGAAGCGGCGGGCACGGGTGGCGTCTGCCACCATTTTTGCTACCGAACTGCCTAGAACGGCCGCGCTTTGAGGTGTGGGCGCGAGCAAAAAAAATTATTGCGCCTCAAGGCACCGTAATCGGCCCACACCTCCGCCTAATCAGTTGATGCGACTTGAAAGTGACAAAACTCTCGACCGCACCAAGAAATAATTACAATGATTTTGATTTTGCGGCAGGATTTCTATCGACGTCCTCACTGAGGACTCGCACTCCGAATGATGACCTCACATCGACTGAGCAGATCGCTGCGTAATGTCCGCTTTCGGGGGTAAAGCGGACATCGGATGGACGAGCTTCAATGTCCGCTTATGACCCAAAGCGGACATGAGCGGCTCAGGATTGTTGCCGTTCAAACTGACCATTGAACCCCATTTCGCCGGTCGCATTTCCCTGCTGTAATCAGGGTAGTTGCAAGCCGCTGGTGTGGTTCCAAGCCACAGGGAGGCGATGCTGCGACTTTCATTGCTCGGCGTATACTTAAGGGAGATCAGTCATGAGAACCTTACTAGCGAGTGCTGGTTTAGCGCTGTTGTTGCCCTTGACAATGGAACCAAGCGTCAGCGCTCAGGAGGCCCCTGAATATTTGAAACAGACACTTCCTGAGCAGGCACTGAAGCCACATTGGGACGAACAGCTGGCCCTGATCAATCCCAAGGGAGCTTTGGACGGGAAAACCAAACAACTCATTGCCCTCGGTGTGGCAGCGCAAATTCCTTGTGTATATTGCGTTTACGGTCACACTAAATTGGCAAAAGCCGCTGGTGCGACCGATGCTGAAATAAAGGAGGCCATTGCGACCGCCGCGCTCGTCCGTTTCAACAGCACAATGCTGCAAGGCTCGGGTTATGACCTACAGAAATTCCAACAGGAAGTTGATAGAATGTCCGCACCGAAATAGCCTTAGTGTCCGTCTCGAAACTCCACGCTGCTTGTTTGCGCCCGCAAGGGGCGGAATCTTCGCCGAATTTGCTGCAATGCCGTATGTCTGCTTTTGGCACAAAGCGGACATTCGCGTCGCCGAAAATTCAAGTTCATTTTGCTGAAACCAACAGCCCCCCGGCAGACCGCATGATGCTCCTCGAACTGAGCCGTGACGATCCTTCTGTCGGAAATCGAATCCTGGTCAGGATTCACAAATCGATGACGGCGTCACGAATCGGTTGTGAGCAGCAAACGAGAAGGTTGCCATCGGCGGGTTGCTCCAGTGGCTGCGGTTCATAGGCGACCTCGCCCGAAACCAAACCGCTTTCGCAGTTGTGACAAACACCGGTACGGCACGACCAGCGGACCGGGACGTCGCAAGCCTCGGCCAGTTCCAAAATGCTATGGTAGGCCGACGCATTCCAGTGTGCGGCGATGCCACTTCGCGCGAACGATACAAGCGGACCGGTGTTGGCGTCGTCTTCAGGCAGATGTGGAGCTCGCGCTACTGTGCCGACGACACCGGGAGTCATCGGCTCGCTGCCATTGAAGATCTCGACATGAATCCGCTCCGGCGCCACTTCCAGGGCTGCGAGCGCCTCCTTCATGTCTGCCATGAAGCGAGTCGGACCGCAGAGGTAGACATCCGCCTCTCGCGGGAGGCCGACCTCCTCGAAGACCGATCGCGAGAGGTGACCGGTGGCGTCGAAATCCTGACCCATCTTGTCCTGCGAGCCCGGCCTGCTGTAACAAACATAGCTGCGGCCGTGGGTGAGGGCGGACATGAGGCGGCGGACTTCTGCGGCAAATGGATGATGCTGCCGGTCGCGAGCCGCGTGCAGCCACAAGACCTGTCGTGTCGAGTTTGCCGCCGCCAGCGCGTACAGCATTGCCAGGACAGGCGTCGCTCCGATCCCGGCGCTGAGCAACACCACGGGCCGCTCCCTGGATTGCAGGATGAAGCCTCCACGCGGCGAGCTGACGTCGAGAATATCGCCCACCCGGACATGCTCCCGCAGGTAGGTTCCAGCCGCTCCATTCGGCTCGATTTTCACGCTGATCCGATAGCGCTTCGTCGAGAGGGGACCCGAGAGCGAGTAGCTGCGAAAGAGCGGTGGGCCGCCGCCGATTCGTCCAAGTCGCAAGACAATGTACTGACCGGGCAGAGCCGGTTGCAGCGGCTGATCGTCCCGATGCCGCATCAAGAGGGAAAGGACGTCCGCGGACTCCTGATCGATCGTTGCCACCGCGAGCGGCTGAAATCCTGGTGCAACCGGATGCGCAGCCGCTGCCGGCGCGAGCCCTGCGTTGCCGCTTCTCGCGCCAGCCGTCTGACTCTGCAGTAACGCCTCAAATGACGCGCGCCATCCGGGCGAAAGCGCCTGGATCCGCAGGGTGCGCTCTAAGCGATCGCGCGGATGATTGGGCGAATAGAGAAGCGCGTTGATCTCTGCGACAGTTATTCGCTCCTTCGCCTCTCCCACCTTCACGATTTCGTCACCGGCGCCTACTTCGCCTTCCTGCAGGACGCGGAAGTAGAATCCCGGCCGTCCACTGGACGTCAGCAACGCCGCCATCCGGGGCTCGTTCATCCGAATGCCGACGCGATAGCACGTTACGCGCGGTGCAGTGATCTCGAACAGTGCACTGCCGATTCGATAACGGTCGCCGATACAAACGGCATCGTCAGGCAATCCCTCGATCGTGAAGTTCTCGCCGAACTGTCCGTGGACAAAGTCAGTCCTCTTTAGGTGCTGCTGCCAGTAGCGATACGATTCGATCTGGTAGACGAAGACAGCTTGCTGCTCACCGCCGTGGCCGACCAAATCGCCTTGACGGTCTCCTTCCAGATTCAACCGGCTGACCCGACAGCGGCCTGCCACCGGATTCTTCCAGATCGCGGTGTGTACAGTGCGACCCTTCCAGGCGATATCACGCGGAAGTCCGACATTCACCGACAACAGTCGTGCCATGTCCCGCTCCACTTTGATAGGGACCGAAAGTGCTTCCTAGGCCGCGCAGCCGCCGCGGGCTCTTGGGCAGGTTCGGGCACAAGGAACCGGCCGATTGCTCCCCTTGAGAGCGGACCTTGTTGCCAGGACAATCCCATGCTCTCCACCATGTACTAATGTGTACTAATGTCCGCTATTGGCACAAAGCGGACATCAACGCTTTTGCGGTATCGCACTGCACTATGGTTGTTCCATGATGTGCTAGGCTATCGCCTTCGGTTCAGGGGCCACGCCCATGAGGCGACGCAACTTTATCAGGGGTCTCGCCGCGACGGCTGCTTGGCCAGTTGCGGGGCGTGCGCAACAGCCCGAACGCGTGCGGCGCATCGGCGTGCTCCAGCCAGGCGCCAGGGACGATCCGGAAAACCGGCTTCGCCTCACCACGTTCCAGCAAGCGCTGCAAGGATTGGGCTGGACCGACGGTCGCAACGTGCACATCGAAACCCGCTTTTCCGCCGCAGGCGATGCCGCCGACGCGCGTAAAAACGCAGCGGAATTGGCTGCGCTTGCGCCTGACGTCATTCTTAGTGTTGGCAGCTCGGGTTTGCCTGCGGTGCTCCAGACAACCCGGACTGTGCCGATCGTTTTTGTACTCGTCCCCGATCCGGTGGGCTCCGGCTTCGTCCATAGCCTGTCGCAGCCAGGCGGTAACGCCACTGGCTTTATGACGTACGAATACAATCTGTGCGGTAAATGGCCCGAATTGCTTAAAGAGATTGCACCGGGCGTGACGCGAGCGGCAGTTCTTCGCGATCCAGCCATAACCACGGGGATCGGCCAGTTCGCCGTCATCCAGTCTGTGGCGCCTTCGGTTGGCGTGGAGGTGATCCCGATCAACCTGAGCGAAGACCCAGCCGAGCTTGAGCGAGAGGTTGCAGCCTTCGCGCAAACCGCCAATGGCGGTCTGATCATGACGGCAGGCGTGTTGTCGGCGACACATCGTGATCTGATCGTCACTCTTGCCGCCCAGCACAAGCTGCCTGCGGTCTACCAAGAACGCAATTATGTTGCTGCCGGCGGATTGATTTCGTATGGGCCGAATTTCGTCGAGCAGTTTCGGCGCGCGGCTGGCTACGTTGATCGTATCATCAAGGGTGAGAAGCCGGCCGACTTGCCAGTACAGGCGCCAACCAAGTACGAACTAGTGATCAATCTCAAGACCGCTAAAGCTCTCGGCCTCGCCGTGCCGCCATCTGTGCGTGCCCGTGCCGACGAGGTGATCGAATGAGGCGGCGCGAGTTCATTACGCTGGTCGGCGGCGCGTCAGCAACATGGCCACTCGCCGCACGCGCGCAACACAGCGCACCGCTAATTGGATTTCTCAGCAGCCGATCGCCAGAGGATTCCAAACCACATCTCGCTGGATTCCTTCGAGGGCTTGAGGCTTTTGGGTACGTTGACGGCAAGACCGCAACAATCGAATACCGGTGGGCCAGGGGCCAATATGATCAATTGCCGAAGTTGGCGAGCGAATTGGCCAACCTGCATCCGACCATTATTGCCGCGCCCGGTGGTATGCCTTCGGCGCGCGCAGCAAAGCTGGCCACGACCGCGATACCGATCTTTTTTGTCACTAGCGATTCAGTCCAAGAGGGTTTGGTCGCTAGCCTCAATAAGCCGGGTGGTAATATCACCGGCGTTGACATTATGAGCGGCGAACTTACTGGGAAGCGCCTTGAATTGATTGCACGACTTGTTTCCTCTAGCCGCCCTGTTGCGTTTCTAGCAAACACCAGCGGTCAGCGGAGCAGTTCGAGAGCGAAAGACTTTGAAGGAGCAGCCCGCTCACTCAGTCGCTCGTTCATTGTCGTTGACGCGAGTGACGACGCGGAATTGGAGAGCATTTTCTCAAAGCTGGCCGAAAACAAAGTTGGTGGTGTTGTTGTCGAAAACGATCCCTTCTTCGACTCTCGCCGCGAACAGATCATCAGGCTCACAGCGCAGCGCTCAATCCCGGCGATTTATCACATTCGTGAATTTCCCGCCGCTGGAGGATTAATGAGCTATGGAGCCAGTCTGGTGGACGCCTACTATCAAATGGGCATTCAAGCTGGGCGATTTCTCAAGGGCGCGAACATTGCCGATCTGCCAGTCGTTCGACCCACCAAGTTCGAATTAACCCTTAATCTCACCACCGCGAAAGCGCTTGGCCTTAATATCCCGCCAAGTATTTTGGCTATCGCCGACGAGGTGATCGAATGAGGCGGCGTGAGTTCATCGCACTTGTTGGCGGCGCGGCGGCAACATGGCCGCGCGCGGCGCAAGCGCAGCAGCCCGAGCGAATCCGGCGGATCGGTATACTGACAATCTTCACGGAGAGTGATCACGAAGCTCGCTCCTGGACCAACGCGTTAGTTCAACGGCTCTAAGAACTTGGCTGGACAAATGGCCAGAACCTCCGCATCGATTACCGATGGGCAGCCGACGAGAGCAGCCGGGCGCCGATGCTGGCGCAAGAACTTCTCAAATTACAGCCTGATGCTATCGTTGCTTGTGGCGGTCCGGCCGCCATCGCGATTGTCCAGGCGACGCATTCGGTTCCGATTGTATTCGTGCAGGTCGTCGATCCGGTCTCGCTCGGAATTGTCCAGAACTTGGCGCGTCCCGGCGGCAATGTAACCGGGTTTACTCATTTCGAGCTAACGATAGTTCGAAAATGGCTGCAGGCGCTCAAAGACCTTGCTCCCAGCGGTACCCGCGTCGCCGTTATCTTTGACCCGGATAATCCCGCATCGGCCGTATGGTTGCGCGGGGTCGAGACCGTGGCGCCCTCGTTTGGGATGCGATTGACGCCGACGGGAGTGCGCGATGCACCCGAAATCGAGCGTGCCATCGAGGCGTTGGCGCGTGAATCGAATGGGGCGTTAATTGTGCTCCCGAATCCTGTTACCCAGCACCATCGGGAACTGACCATCGCATTCGCAGCCCGTTACCGCCTTCCCGCAATCTATCCCTATCGATTTTATGCGGAGAGCGGGGGATTGATGTCCTACGGGTTCGATGTACCCGAGATGTATCGACGATCGGCAACCTACGTTGATCGCATTCTGAGAGGAGAAAGTCCGGGCGATCTCCCGGTGCAAGCGCCAACCAAGTTTGAGTTGATCATCAATCTCAAGACCGCCAAGGCACTAGGCCTTACGGTACCGTCCTCCATATTCGCCGCAGCCGACGAGGTGATCGACTAGCAGGACTTTTGCTGCAGTGCATGAGTCCGCTTTTGGCACAAAGCGGACATCAGACGCGGACGGACAGATGTCTGCTTTTGGGGGTAAAGCGGACATGCAGACACCAGACAGTGCTGGGCGACTTGTCGCGATTGATATCGACACGTTAGGCATAGAAAACGCGGCGCGATGGCCGGGTTCAAGTAAGCGATTGGCTCTTAACGTTTTGCCTTGTGGTACGCGGCGATTAACTGATCCATCAGTGCGGTGAACTCTTTGTCTAGGGTGCCGTATCGACCGACGATGCTGATTAGCTGCCGCACATAATGCAGCGCGTTGCTAGCGGCGAATGCCTTAACTTGGTCCATTGGCTTTCCCATGAGTGCACCACCATTTTTTGTCGGCATCGCGCCAATGGTCGTCGGCGAGGTAAGCCTAACGGGGCCATTGCCTTTGCCCAAACCAAACCAATCAAAAATCAGGTATCGGCCCCATTTCCTAACTTCCGGTGAAACGCCGGGCGCACATCGCCTGGACTTAGCGAAATGTCCGCTTTTGACCCGAAGCGGACATGTTGGTGCTGCTTCCAATTGCCTCTCTCTAGCTTGTAAACTCAAGGCGCCATAGCATGAGCTTCGGCAATGCCTACCAGCAAACTTGATGCGAGATTCTCTGAGGTGATGGATGCCGCGCCTGTCATGATATGGGTGTCAGGCACGGACAAGGGATGCGTATGGTTCAACAGACCTTGGCTGGCATTCACTGGCCGCAGCTTGGCCCAAGAGATAGGCCACGGCTGGTCAGAAGGAGTGCATCGCGAGGATTTTGAGCGCTGTATAGAGATTTACACCAACTACTTCGATGCCCGTAAAGCTTTCCGAATGCAGTACAGGCTCCGCCGACGCGACGGCGCATATCGTTGGATTGATGATACCGGAATTCCTCGATTTGCCAGTGACGGCACTTTTCTTGGCTACATTGGCTCCTGCGTTGATATACACGATTATCGAGAGATGCAGTCTGAGCTCCGCCACCATTTGTTGGAAAACGCTGAATTGAATCGGCAGGCCGACGCTGCGATGTTGGCGGGGGCAATCGCCCACGAGATCAATCAGCCGTTGACAGCCATCGTTTCAAACGGTAGCGCGGGTTTGCGTTGGCTTGATAGAGAGAGGCCCAACGTTGAGAGAGCAAAGGCCACATTAAACAACATTGTCCAGTCGGGGCGGCGCGCAGCTGAAATTGTCGAGAGCCTTTGGGCGATTAGCAAAAAAGAGAATCAGACACGTGTGCCGCTCAGTTTGAATGAATTAATTCGGGACGTCTTGTTACTTGTTGAAATCGATTTGGAAGGTCACCACGTCGCGTTGCGCACTACGCTGGATGAAACAATTCCAGAGGTCTTAGCCGATCGGGTTCAACTACGGCAGGTCTTGCTCAACTTAATCAACAATGCCGTTGAGGCGATGGATTCCGTCGACGCCAATTCGCGGCTCCTGCATGTCAGAACAGAACGCGATGAGTCTCAAAACATAGTGGTTACCGTGCAGGATTCTGGACCGGGAATCGACCCACAAAATATCAAGCGAATATTTGATCGTTTTTTCACAACAAAGACTCAGGGGATGGGAATGGGGCTTGCTATTTCCCGGTCAATCATTGAAGCCCACAATGGTCGACTTTGGGCGGAAGCAAGCCTCCAACAAGGTTCGCTTTTTCGCCTTTCATTACCGCACAATCCATGAGGCCAATGTTCGCTTTTGGCACAAAGCGGACATTCGGTGAGTGCCCGTCAATGTCCGCTTTTGGGGTAAAGCGGACATTGGATGAAGTTTGCGAAATGTCCGTTTCTGACCCAAAGCGGACATCAGCGGCTCAGGATTCCTGCCGCGCACACTGACCCCTGAACCCCATTTCGCTGGTGGCAAATCCCTGATGTAATCAGCCAGTATCGGGCGTACTCCAGAGCCGTGGGCTGCAATGCGACGCCGCGATTTCATCAAAGGGGTTGCTGGCTCAGCCTTTACATGGCCGATCGCGACGCGCGCGCAGCAACCGGGAATGCCGATAGTCGGATTTCTCAGCGCCAGATCACAAAAGATTCTATGAATCTCGCTCCTGCATTTCGGGCAGGCCTGGGTGAAATCGGTTACAACGAAGGCCAGAACGTCACGATCGAATACCGCTGGGCAGAGGGCCACTATGATCGGTTGCCCGAGTTCGCCGGAGAACTGTTGGCGCACCGAGTGGCTGCAATCGTTGCCAGCAGCTCCGCCGGTGCATTGGCCGCCAAAGCAGCGACCTCTGCGATCCCAATCGTTTTCTTGACTGGTGAAGATCCTGTTCAATTAGGGTTGGTCAGCACTCTCAATCGACCGACCGGCAACGTCACCGGCGTGACCGTTCTAACCAATACCTTGGCGCCGAAGCAGTTGCAGCTCCTGCGCGAAGTGGTACCGACAGCTACGCTGATTGGTTTTCTCGCCAACCCAATGAATCCGATCACTGAAACCGACGTGCGAGAGGTGAAATCCGCCGCGAGCGCCACGCGCCAGCAAATTCTTGTTGTCAATGCCCGCAACGATGGCGAGCTAGAGACCGCATTCACAGCGCTTGTGCAGCAGCACGCCGGAGCGCTGCTCGTCATGAGTGATCCGTTTCTTCTCAGTCGGCCGCAGAAAATCGCTGCGCTTGCAGCCCGCAACGCTCTGCCAGTGATGCACCAATTTCGCGAATTTCCGGCGGCGGGGGGCCTGATGAGCTATGGAACTGATATTGCCGACGGATACCGTCAACTCGGCATTTATGCCGGGAAAATTCTTAAGGGAACCAAGCCCGCCGATCTCCCTGTCCAGCAGTCAGTGAAAGTCGAGCTAGTCGTCAACGTGAAGACCGCCAATGCGCTCGGCATAACCTTTCCCGAAGCAATCTTGCAGCGCGCCGACGAGGTGATCGAATAGGGTCGAGATTTGCTGGACTGCATAATGTCTGCTCAGGATTGCCGCCGTGCAAACTGACTCCTAACCCCATTTCGCCGGCCGCCGATCCCTGCTGCAATCGCCTCCTATTCGGCGTAATCCCGGGGGTCGATATTCCGCACGCGTGGCGTCAGGTCGGCCTCTACACCGGTCAAATCCTCAAGGGCGCGAAGCCCGCCGACCTTCCTGTGGTGCAGTCCAGCAAATTCGAATTCGTCATCAACCTGCAAACGGCCAGAGCGCTTGGCATTGAGATACCCAACTCGCTGCAATTGCTCGCTGACGAAGTAATCGAGTAGCTGTTTGCTGCGAGTGCTCACGTCAGCTTTTGGCACGACGCGGACTTGCCAACGCACTCAGCCGATGTCCGCTTTCGGAGGTAAAGCGGACATCAACAGGCGGCAATCCGATGTCTACTTTTGACCCAAAGCGGACATAGGCGGGGTCTTTCCCAGTGCAGGTTTGAACCGCTACGATGCTGTATGCTGAGCCTCGGGACCTCCATGAGACGGCGAGAGTTTATAGTCTTGCTCGGGAGTGCGGCGGTATGGCCGGCCACCGGTGTTGCACAGCAGAACAACAAGAAATTGATTGGTTTCATCACCGGTTTTAACGACAAGGAAGTGATGCCGCTGTTCGCGACGTTTCGCGCGCGGTTACAGGAGCTGGGCTGGATCGAAGGCCAAAACACTGCTTTCGATATTAGAACTACAAGCGGCGACTATGCCAAGTTGGATACGGAAGCAGACAGCCTGGTCGCCACCTCACCCGATGTGATTGTTGCTCAGGGAACAGCTAGCCTCACCTCCGTAAGACGATATACCAGAACCATCCCAGTGGTGTTCAATCAGGTTTCTGATCCAGTTGGCCAGCGATTGATCAACAGCTTGGCCCGCCCGGGTGGAAATGCCACAGGCTTGACTAATTTCGAATTTGCATCTGGAACCAAGTGGTTCGAGCTATTAACGGAGTTCGATCCTACAATTTCGCATGTGACGCTCATAACAAATCCCGCCAACGAGAATACCGCACAATTTGTAAAGGTTATTACGGCAGCCGGAGACGCCAAGAAGGTCACAACCATGTTTCGTCGAACGGCCGAATACGTTGATAAGATACTCAAAGGAACCAGGCCAGCAGACATGCCGGTTGAGCACCCGACAATATGGGAATTGGTGATCAATCCTAAAACTGCCAAGGCGCTTGGCGCTAACGTGCCGCCCACGCTTGTTACCCGCGCTGACGTGGTGATTGAATAAATCGCGCATGTCCGCTTATGGCACAAAGCGGACATCCAACTGTCGCCCGGCAATGTCCGCTTTTGGGGGTAAAGCGGACATCAACGGACGCCGACCCGATGTCTGCTTATGACCCAGAGCGCACATTGAACCAACTGCGGCTGACCGTCCACTTCCCGAACCTTTGGCGTGCGATGAATGGCCGACTAGACCCGTCCCTTGTGTTGGGCGATGAGCTGGTCGGCGACGTCGTTGAGGTCGTTGCCGACAATTTGCGGCTGCGGGCCGACGTCCAGCACATCATTGCCGACACGTTTGATCAGCGCGGCTTGCCAGCCTGCCGCGACGGCGCCGAGCGTGTCCCAGGTGTGGCAGGCGATCATGCATAGCTCGGAGGGATTAACGCCAAGCTCCTTCTCGACATAGCCATAAGCCTGGCGCGACGGCTTGTGATGCTTCACGCCGTCTGCGCTGAAGCGCCGTTCGAACAGATTGACGATGCCGCCATGCTCAAGCTGGCGGGTTTGAACTTCAAGCAAGTTGTCGGTGAGGCAGAAGAGCCGAAACCCCGCGTTGCGAAGATTGCGAAGCGCCGCCGGAACTTCGGGGTAGGGCGGCATGGTGGAGAATTTGTCCGTCAGCTCTTTCTTGTCATTGTCGGTGATCTTGATGCCACGCGTGTTCGCCAGCATTTTCATTACCGCCCCACCGATATCGGTGAACGGCACGTAGACGCCGGCTACCGTTAGGGCCGCGGAATACAGGATGAGATTGGCGAACCATAAGCGCATCGCATTTTTGTCGCCAAAAATACGCTGGAAGGTCGGTTCCATCGTTCCAAGATCGAGCAGCGTCTCGTTGACATCGAAGACGATCAGCGGGCGAGCGGCCATCGTGGTCTCCTTATGTTGGCCCCACCCCCAGAGTTCGTCAGCTTGTCACTGCTTGTTCTTGAGCCGGTTGCGGTGCGCGGCCTGTTTGGCGATCGGCAACAATAAAGATTGGGGAGATCGCCAGCGCCGGCGAAGTTTGTGTGTGAAGAAGATTTCGCCAGCGTGAAAGCTTGCGAAGGTGATCTGTCGAGGAGCAGCACAATGGCGATGGAAGATGTGAGCGTGGTGCTTATGCACGGCGCATGGGCGGACGGATCAAGCTGGGCTGGATTGCAGTATTCAAAGAAGATGACCGCTAAATTGTTTCACCGCTGCAGAGAAAAATTGGACGCACGCGCGTGAAACTTTTTTGACGTGCAGTCGGTGGCGATCGGGACTTACTCAGCCCCAATCGGCTTTATGTAAAACGGCTACTACTGAGAAGCGAACATGATTTCTGCGGCTTTTCCGTACCAAAAGCAGCGGCGGCGGACCCTCGGCCGCGAGATGGCGTACGTGGAGGTAGGAGGGGGCGACCCCATCGTGCTGCTGCACGGGAATCCCACCTCGTCATATCTCTGGCGCAACGTCATCCCGCGCCTGCAGCCACTCGGCCGCTGCATCGCCCCCGACCTGATCGGCATGGGTGACTCCGACAAGCTGCCAAACAGCGGGCCTGGCTCGTACCGCTTCGTCGAGCACCGCCGTTACCTCGACGCCCTGCTCGAGGCCCTGAATGTGCGCGAGCGCGTCACCTTAGTCATCCATGACTGGGGATCGACTCTCGGCTTCGACTGGGCCAATCGCCACCGCGATGCCGTGAAGGGCATTGCGTATATGGAGGCGATGGTGGGGCGGCAGTATTGGGACCACTGGGACAAATTCGGAATGCGCCCGGTCTTGCAGGCGCTGCGTTCCGAGGCCGGCGAGCAGATGGTTCTTCAAGACAACTTCTTCATCGAGAAGGTCCTGCCAGGGGCCATACTACGCAAGCTCTCCGACGAAGAGATGGCGGAATACCGTCGGCCGTTCGCCGAACCCGGCGAGAGCCGACGGCCGACGCTGACGTGGCCCCGAGAAATCCCCATCGAGGGCGACCCCGCTGACGTGACTGCGATCGTGGACGCCTACGCGGATTGGCTGAAGACGAGCAGTGTGCCCAAGCTGTTCCTGAAGGCCGAGCCCGGCGGAATCCTCGCCGGCGGCAAGGTTCTCGAACACGCCCGTAGCTTGCCTGCGCAGACTGAGGTGACAGTCAAGGGTGTCCATTTCGTCCAGGAAGATTCGCCGGATGAGATCGGGCGGGCCGTCGCGGGCTGGATGAGGACGTTGGGCTGACGGGGGTCGTGCAAAGCCGATGTCGGGAGCAACAGGATGGCGACAAAGGATGTGAGTGTGGTGCTAGCCCATGGCGCATGGGCGGATGGATCGAGTTGGGCACGTGTCATAACGGGGCTTACGGCCCATGGCCTGAAGGCGTCCGCGGTGCCCATGCCCTTAACGTCACTGGCCGACGACGTGGCGGCGCTTAACCGCAGCATCGAGCGCACGCCGGCGGGTGTCGTGTTGGCGGCACACGCCTATGCAGGCGCCGTCATTGCGCTCGCGCGACCCGAACGCGTGAAGGCGTTAGTCTACGTGACCGCGCTCGCGCCTGACGAAGGCGAGAAGGTCGCCGACGTGTTCTATCACTCCGAAGCCCATCCCCAAGCGCCAAAGCTGACACCAGACAATGACGGTTTAATTTGGTTGCCTGAAGACGCCTTTGCGACCGCTTTCGCGCAGCATGCATCCGCCGAGGATTGCGCCGTGCTCTCTGCCGTGCAGCGACCGATCTCGCTGAACTGCATCACTGTTCCCGTCGGGCGCCCATTGTGGAAGGACATTCCGACTTGGTTTCTTGTTGCCGAAGACGATCGAATGATAGTCCCGAAGACGCAGCGCTTCATGGCGGACCGCATGAAGGCGAAGGTAAAGGCGTATGCCGTCGATCACACGCCCAGTGTCACCGCTCCAGCAGCTGTCGTCGACATTATCCATGACGCGATCCACTCCGTAGCTGGCAAGTGAAGCGCGTTGGGAGGACTGCAACTCACCGTCGTCGGCGTGCACGCGATGACCGTTTATCTCAGAGATCGAATTGTAAGCAGAGGAGAATCTGATGGCGCCTATCAGATACCGCACCGCCGATGTCGACGGTTTCAAGGTCTTCTATCGTGAAGCGGGGCCAGCCGACGCGCCAAAGCTTTTGTTGCTGCACGGCTTTCCCAGCGCGGGTCACATGTTCCGTGATCTGATCCCGCTCCTCGCCGACAGATTTCATATGGTCACGCCGGACCTTCCGGGGTTCGGTCAATCCGACATGCCGTCGCGAGAAAAGTTCAGCTACACCTTCGACAATATTGCCGGCGTGATCAGCCACTTCACCGAGGTCATCGGCTTCGACCAGTTTGCCGTGTACGTCTTTGACTACGGCGCGCCGACAGGATTCCGGCTCGCCGTCCGTCACCCCGAGCGGATAACCGCCATCATTTCGCAGAACGGCAATGCCTACGAGGAGGGTCTCAGCGATGGATGGAGTCCGATCCGGGCGTATTGGAAAGACCCGTCGCAGGCGAACCGGGACGCACTGCGGGCTTTCCTAACACCGCAATCGACTCGCTGGCAGTACACCCACGGCGTCCCCGACCCGACGTTGATGTCGCCGGACGGCCAAAACCTCGACAACTTTTATTTGGCCCGTCCCGGTGCCGATCAAATCCAACTCGACCTTTTCGGCGATTATGGGAGTAACGTTGCTCTGTATCCCACATTCCAAAAATATTTTCGCGCGCACCAGCCTCCGTTTTTGGCGGTGTGGGGCAAAAACGATCCCTTCTTCTTGCCAGCCGGCGCGAAAGCATTCAAACGCGATATGCCATACGCTGATGTGCTCTTCTTTGATACCGGCCACTTTGCCCTCGAGACGCACTGTGACGAGATCGCTGCGGCAATCCGTAATTTCTTTTCGCGCTCCAAGTGACGCTCGATATTTAGTTGAAATTGAAATTTGTAAAGTCTTTCGATGAATGGGCCGATGCGGGCGCCGCCGGCCAAAAAGTGAGGCGAGAACGCGAGCCGGACGACGCGGCTTCGCGCCTCACTCCCGCCGTAGCGGAACAAAGTGCCGGTCGACAAATTTGAAACGAGGATGGAGTCGCCTATGTCTCACTTTGACACTTATCGAGGCTGAGAGGAGAAACAAATGCCCCAATCAGAGCAGTTGGATGTTCTCGTCCTTGGCAGCGGGACGGGCGGCAAGCTTCTGGCTTGGCACCTGGCGCAATCAGGGCACAAGACTGCCGTCGTAGAGCGGCGGTGGATCGGTGGCTCCTGTCCGAACATCGCCTGCATGCCTAGCAAGAATGAGATCTCGAGCGCAAAGGTCGCGCACGCCGCGCGTCACGGGGGCGAATACGGCACGGTAACCGATTCCGTCACCGTCGACATGGCAACAGTTCGTAGGCGCAAGCGTGAGATGGTGGATCGTCAGATTGCGCTGCACCGGCAGATCTATCGGGCGAGCGGTGCTGAACTGATCATGGGCGGTGGGTGTTTTGTGGCGCCGAAAATCCTTGAGGTGAAACTGAATGACGGAGGAACGCGGGTGCTTGCGGCCGATAAGGTCTTTCTGAACGTCGGAACGCGTGCGGCAATTCCGAATGTGCTTGGCTTGGAGGCGGCTCAACCCCTTACGCATGTCGAGGCACTGGAGCTCGATTATTTGCCACAACACCTGATCGTGATCGGCGGAGGTTATTCCGGTCTAGAACTGGCACAGGCTTATCGACGCTTTGGCAGCGATGTGACCATCATCGAGTCCGCTCCTCAGCTCCTCGGTCGCGAGGATATTGACGTCTCGCAGGAGATGCGGCGCATTCTCAGCGACGAGGGTATTCAAGTTCTCGTCGAGACCGAACTGCTCCAAGTAAGCGGGCGATCGGGAGATAAGGTTGCGCTTACAGTGAGGACCCCTTCTGGTGAGCAACACATCAATGGCAGCGATATTCTGGCGGCGGTTGGGCGCATTCCGAACACGGCCGGAATTGGACTTACTGAGGCCGGCGTTGAGCTGGACGGCCGCGGTTACATTCGCGTCAATGGTCGGCTGGAAACGAGTGCGCCAGACGTCTGGGCCGTGGGAGAGTGCGCCGGCAGCCCACAATTCACGCACATATCCGAAGACGATTTTCGGATCATCCGTGATAATCTGGCGGGAGGAAATCGGACCACACATGATCGGCTGGTTCCATACTGCATGTTCACTGATCCCCCGCTCGCCCATGTAGGACTGAGTGAAGGCGAAGCGGAACGCCAAGGGATCATTACACGCGTCGCAAGGCTGCCAATGGAGTCGGTACTCGGGGCGCAGGCGACTGATCGGAGACAAGGCTTTATGAAAACTCTTGTCGGCGACGGCGACGATCGCATCCTTGGTTTCACGATGATTGGTGCCGACGCCGGCGAAGTCATGGCTGCGGTACAAACTGCAATGCTGGCTGGCCTTTCCTATTCCAAACTCGCCGACGCAGATTTTGCGCACCCGACGATGGCCGAAGGGCTAAGCTCGCTGTTTTCGGGCGTGCCACCACGCGCAGCGCGGCCCGAATCGAACGCAGCTTAGTGATGTCCTCTCGGCATCACCGCGGCCTACCGCTGGGCTATTTTTTCGCAGTACTGAGCGTCTGCTTCTGGCACAAAGCGGATATGGCGATCGCGCTCAGAGATGTCGTGACTCATGCGCATCTTCGAGGCCACTGAGCTTGTCTGGATGGAGCGCCTTGATCGTTGGCAACTTCGGTAACGCAGTTGGATTTCTCAGCATCGCCGTCGAGCACTGACTACAGTCTTTCTCGCTTGGTTTCTGATGCCAGAAACGAAACCTTCGAATGGAAAGAGTGAACCATTGAGGAGCACGTAATGGCATTCAAGGTTCAAGTTGGCCCCCCCCAAATTGCCATTCATCAGGGTCAGACAGTGCTCGTCACCGACCCGGATGGCACGATAGTGCGGCCGAGCGAGAAGGGCTTATACTTTCTGGACACGCGGATCATCAGCAACTGGGCGATCTACGCCAACGGCGAACCTTGGCAACTGCTGAACGGCGGTCCCATTAGTTATTACGCAGCACGCATTTTCCTCACCAATCAATCCTTCCTGACCGAAGATGGCGCGATTCCGCCGCGGACCCTAGGCCTTACCATCAGTCGATCACTTAGCGGCGGCCTGCACGAAGATCTCGACATCACTAACAATAGTATGAAGCCAGTGCGTTTTCAGCTTGAGGTAGCGTTTCGATGCGACTTTGCCGACATCTTTGAAGTTAAGTCCGGTCATATCGTGCGCCGCGGCAAGATAACAACTGAATGGTCCGAGCAGGAGCAAAGTGTTCGCACTGTGTATTTGAACCGAGATTTTCGCCGCGCCGTGACAATTTCAGTGGTGCGTGCTTCACGCAAGGCTGTTTCTGCAAACGGCCGGCTCAGTTTTGAGGTCGTGCTGCAACCAAACGAGATTTGGCATGCCTGCTTGCTCTATACCCTCGAAGATGGCGAGGAATCGTTCCATGCGCCAGAAGAGTGTGTCGAGAGCAGCTACAAATCTCGCCAATATGCGACACTGTCAGAATGGTTGAAGACAGTAGCGAAGATCAAGACAAGCAACGAAGAGTTTTATCGTCTCTTTCATCAAGCGCTCGAGGATATGGCCGCGCTCCGTTTGCCTATCAAAGGCACGGATCATATGGTTTTCATGCCTGCGGCTGGACTGCCGTGGTTCGTTGCTCCATTTGGTCGAGATAGTCTTCTCGTTTCGTTGCAGAATATACTTATCTACCCGGAGTTCGCGCGTGGTTCGTTAGAGATTTTGGGATCGCTCCAAGCCAAAGAAGACGACCCATACCGCGATGCCGAACCGGGCAAGATCCTTCACGAGTTGCGCTATGGCGAACTCGCGCACTTTAAGCTGATCCCGCACACCCCATACTACGGCACAGCAGACGCGACACCGCTTTATTTGATCACGCTAAACGCGGCTTGGCGCGCAACTGGCGACAGAGGGTTGTTGGAACAGCATTTACAAACCGCTGAAGGGTGTCTCGCCTGGATCGACAAATACGGCGACCGCGATGGTGATGGATTTCAGGAATATCAGACACGTTCCCCGGTTGGTTACGAGAACATGGCCTGGAAGGATTCCGGCGATGCCGTCATGTATCCTGATGGTTCACTGGTAAAGGGACCTAAGGCACTCTGCGAGCTTCAGGGCTATGTTTACAATGCCTGGCTACGCATGGCCGAGGTGTTCGATGCGCTCGCCAAGCCTGAGCGCGCGAGTGAATTGCGCGCCAAAGCCTCCGTCTTATTTACACGATTCAACGAAATATTCTGGGACGAAGAACTTGGGTTCTATGCCTATGCGCTGGACGGCGACAAGAGGAAGGTCCTGACCATTGCCTCCAATGCCGGCCATTGCCTTTGGTCGGGCATTGTCCCTCCCGAACGCGCCAAGAGGGTTATGGAGCGCCTGACAGCATCGGATATGTGGACGGGATGGGGCATTCGCACGCTGTCCGCCGATCACCCGGCATTCAATCCTTACAACTACCAGACCGGCTCGGTCTGGCCGCACGATAACGCCATTATCGCTACGGGCTTCAAACGCTACGGCTTTCATAAGGAGGCGGCACGGATCGCCCACGACGTTAGCGTAGCGGCCGGCCACTTTCTTCTTAATCAGCTGCCGGAGCTTTACACCGCATCCGAGCGCAACGAGTCGAATTTCCCGGTGCAATATATCGGAGCCAATGTGCCCCAGGCTTGGGCGGCTGGCTCGGTGTTCATGCTTACTCAGGCGCTACTGGGATTCTTGCCGGACGCACCGCACAACAAACTCTACATTGATCCATACCTTCCCGCGTGGCTGCCGGACCTTACGGTGCATGATCTTCGCATCGGCAAGCATATGCTGGACATTCGCTTTTGGCGCGAAGGAGAACAGACAGCCTTTGACGTGATCAAGGGAGACCGCAAGCTGGTGGAGCGAAGCGACATCGCGTCCAAGATTAGGGAGCTGAGCACCACGTGAGAGTTGATTCAGATCGGCCGCGGGGCGAACTATGGGGTTTCGACACACATGGCCAGATAGGCACTGCGCGTTGGCGGCAGCATTTCGGGGTTGGTTTGACAGTCCGGAAAAACTCCACGGAGCGGTATTGCTGTAGGTGGCTGTTACGGAAATCGTTGCGTGCGCGATGAATGGGAACCCTATTCGGGTCGAGCGGTTACATCGACGTGCTGTCCGGGGGCTTGGTTCAGCACGCGCACTCGAGCGTCGCGGAGTCCCGAATGACGCCCTCTTATCCCCTTGTTTTCCTTATTGATGTTGACAACACCTTGGTCGACAACGACCGGATCCAGCGTGACCTCAAAGATCACCTTGAGGACACCTATGGTCGCACGGCCCGCGAACGCTACTGGAGAATCCTGGAGGACCTGTTCGCAGAGCTCGGTTATCGCGACTATCTTGGAGCGTTGCAGCGTTACCGGGCCGAACACCCTCGCGAGGTGGAACTGCTGGCCATGTCATCCTTCCTTATCGACTACCCTTTTGCCGACCGCCTGTTCCCTGGAGCTCTTAAGGTATTAAAACGGCTGGGTCAGCTCGGCCTGACGGTCATTCTCTCGGACGGTGACGTCGTTTTTCAGCCGCATAAAGTCGAGCGCGCGGGTCTCGCTGACACGGTCGATGGCCGTGTTCTGATCTATATTCATAAGGAAGAAGCGCTCGACGATGTCGAACGGCGTTACTCAGCTGAGCATTACGTTCTTGTCGACGATAAGCTGCGCATATTGGCAGCGGTTAAACAATTCTGGGGTGAGCGCGTAACGACAGTGTTTGTGAGGCAGGGAGCCTATGCACACGACCCAACCGTCGTCGGCGCCTTTCCAAGAGCAGATGTGACGATCGAGCGTATTGGCGACTTGGTCGACTATGACCTGCCCCGAGCGTGGTTGGGGTCGCGGGTGTTACCGTCCAGCGTGGAGTCGGCGCCATGAATCCAACGAACGCGCTACACGATCTTGGGCAGAGCCTCTGGCTTGACAACATCACCAGAAGTCTCGTGAACAGCGGAACCTTGCAACGCTACATCGACGAATTTTCGGTCACCGGGCTAACCTCAAATCCGACAATCTTTGATCATGCGATCAGAAACAGCAGGGATTATGACGGCGACATTTCGAGAAAAGCATCCCAAGTCAAATCGACCGAGGAGCTGTTCTTTGAATTGGCACTGGCAGATTTGTCTCGCGCCGCCGAACAGTTCCGGCCAATTCACGACCGGACCGATGGAGTGGACGGCTGGGTATCGCTTGAAGTCTCACCCTCTCTCGCTCATGACACCAACAAGACCCTGGCATCTGCGCGAGATCTCCACCAGCGGGGCGGTAAGCCCAATCTCTTCATCAAAATCCCCGGCACCGCGGAAGGATTGCCGGCAATCGAGGCGGCAACCTTGGCCGGTATACCGATCAACGTCACGCTGTTGTTCTCGCGCGAGCAATATCTTGCCGCTGCCCAAGCGTATCTGCGCGGCGTCGAGCGACGTATCGAGGCCGGGCTGAACCCTGCGGTCGCTTCGGTCGCCTCGCTTTTTATTAGCCGCTGGGACGTGGCGGTGACTGGAAAGGTACCAGGCGAACTCGCGAACAGACTTGGCATCGCGGTCGCTCAGCAGTGCTACAAGGCATATCGCGAATTGCTCGCCTCGGCGCGCTTCCAGCGAGCCTTCAATGCAGGCGCTCGCGCCCAACGGCTTCTCTGGGCGAGCACCGGCACCAAGGACCCCAAAGCGTCCGACACGCTTTATGTGAAAGCGCTCGCCGCGCCCTTTACCGTCAACACCATGCCGGAGGGCACCCTTAAAGCCTTTGCCGATCACGGCCAGCTGGGCAAGATCCTCGCTCCTGATGGCGGCGAATGTGAGCGCGTTCTGAGCGCCTTCGGCGAAGCGGGCATCGATACCGAAACGCTGGCGGCCCAGCTTCAGAACGAGGGTGCGGCATCGTTCGTTAAATCATGGAATGACCTGATGAGCTGTATTGACTCTAAGGCCGCTGCGATGCGGAAGGCGGGCTGAACATATGACAACGACGTCTCACCAACGCAAACGCGCAGCAGGAGCCCTCCACGAGCGGTCCACGAGCGCGCTGACGTTGCGGGCGCGTCCGGCATGGGCGTCGCTCGAGAAGCACTTTGAAAAGCTAAAGGGCGTCCACCTCAGGCAACTTTTCGCCGAGGATTGCAACCGCGGTAATCGGTTCGCGGTCGAAGGCGCGGGACTATATCTCGATTATTCAAAGAACCGGATCATCGATGAAACACTGAGGCTGTTGCTTCAGCTCGCGCAAGAATCGGGCCTGCGGGAGCACATCGATGCCATGTTCCGGGGTGACAAAATCAACGTCTCGGAAAACCGGGCGGTGCTACACGTCGCGCTGCGAGCGCCACGCGGCGCTTCCATTATGCACGATGGCCGTAACGTTGTTCCGGATGTCCACGCCGTCCTCGACAGGATGGCCGATTTCTCAAATGCGCTTCGCGGTGGAGCGTGGAAAGGGCAAACCGGAAAACGCATCCGCAATGTGATCAATATCGGTATTGGCGGGTCCGACCTTGGGCCGGTCATGGCCTATGAAGCGCTCAAGCACTACAGCGAACGGGCTATGACCTTCCGGTTCGTCTCCAATATCGACGGAACGGATTTTGCCGAGGCGGTGCGCGATCTCGATCCCGCTGAGACATTATTTATAGTGTCCTCCAAGACCTTCACGACATTGGAGACGATGACCAATGCGCATGCTGCGCGCGAGTGGCTATTGACAGGTTTGAAGGGCGAGGACTCGGCCATCGCTAAGCATTTTGTCGCCGTCTCGACGAACGCGCAGGAGGTCACCCAGTTCGGCATCGATACGGCCAACATGTTCGGCTTCTGGGATTGGGTCGGCGGCCGTTACTCAATGGATTCGGCCATCGGTCTCTCGACTATGCTGGCCATCGGGCCCGACAATTTCGAGGACATGCTGAGTGGCTTCCATGAAATGGACGAGCACTTCCGCTCGGCGCCATTTGAGCGCAACCTGCCGGTTCTGATGGGGTTACTCGGCGTGTGGTACAATAATTTCTTCGCGGCGCAGACTGTCGCCGTGCTGCCGTATGAGCAGTATCTGAAGCGTTTTCCAGCCTATCTCCAGCAGCTGACCATGGAGAGCAATGGCAAGCATGTGACAATCGACGGGGTCGCAGTCGAGTATAATACGGGGCCGATCTATTGGGGTGAGCCGGGCACCAACGGCCAGCATTCCTTTTATCAATTGATCCATCAGGGTACGCGGCTCATACCGTGCGATTTCATCGCGTTCATCCAGCCACTCAATCCGTTGGGTCGGCATCATGACATGCTGCTTGCCAATGTCTTCGCCCAGACCGAGGCATTGGCCTTTGGTAAGACTGCTGCGGAGGTCAAAGCAGAAGGCACGCCAGATTGGCTCGTCCCGCATCGCCTATTTGAAGGGAATCGTCCATCGAACACCTTGCTGCTGGAAGCTTTGACGCCGGCGGCACTTGGCAAATTGGTGGCGCTCTACGAACACAGCGTGTTCACTCAGGGTACTATTTGGCAGATCGATTCCTTCGATCAATGGGGTGTGGAATTAGGCAAAGCTCTCGCTCAGCGGATTATTCCACAACTCGAGAGTCCAACCGAGCCAAAGCTCGAGCACGACAGCTCGACCAATGCACTGATCCGGCGCTATCGCAGACTCAAAGGATCCACCTGATGCCGCGAGGATATGATCGCGCGCTCTATATTTTACCGTTCGACCATCGCGGCTCGTTTCAAACCAAGATGTTCGGCTGGAAATCGCCGTTAGGCGAGGCGCAGACAACCGAAATCAGCGGCTCGGAATCGCAGCGGAGGTGCAGGGCTTTATCGGCTTTGCCCTCGGTCGAACTGTTTTCTGGGATCCGCTGGTCGCGTGGGGGAGCAAAAAAGCGATACGCGAGCAAACAGTTGCCGCGATCGCCAAGCGCTATCGCGAGTTCGTCGATCTGTTTGAGCGAGCAAATACAGGTTTGCCTTTTGAACACTCAGATCGCGCCCACCCTGGACATTACTTTGCAAAGGAGGCCTGACACATGCAGCTAGGAATGATTGGTCTCGGCCGCATGGGCGCCAATATGGTCCGGCGACTTATCGAGGGCGGCCATCAATGTGTGGTGTTCGATAGGTCGGCAAAGGCGGTGGCGGAGCTGGTTAAGGAGAAGGCGGTTGGCTCCGCTTCGCTCGCGGAGTTCGTGAAGAATCTGACAAAACCGCGCAGCATCTGGCTGATGGTGCCGGTCGGAGCGGTGGACGACACCATTAACAATTTGTTGGTCTATCTCGATCGGGGCGACATCCTGATCGATGGCGGCAATTCTTATTACGTCGACGATATTCGCCGCGCCAAGGAGCTCGCCTCTAAGGGAATCCATTATGTGGACGTTGGCACGAGCGGCGGCGTTTGGGGGTTGGAGCGCGGCTATTGCATGATGATCGGCGGCGAGGCCGATGTCGTAAAACATCTTGACTCGATCTTCGCCACGCTCGCACCGGGCCGCGGCGATATCCCTCGCACTCCCGGCCGCGAAAAGGTCGGCGGGACCTCAGAGCAGGGCTATCTGCATTGCGGTCCCAACGGCGGCGGGCATTTTGTCAAAATGGTGCACAACGGTATCGAGTACGGCGTGATGGCGGCGTATGCCGAAGGGCTCGCGGTTCTCAAGGCCGCTAATGTCGGCAAGAAATCAGCTGTGATCGATGCCGAAACCACGCCCCTGCGCGATCCCGAACATTATCGCTACGATTTCAATCTCACCGACATTACCGAGGTCTGGCGACGCGGCAGCGTGATCGCCTCCTGGCTGCTCGATCTTTCCGCCGCCGCGCTGATGGAGGATCCGGCACTGACCAAATTTGCCGGCCGTGTGTCCGATTCCGGCGAAGGACGTTGGACGATAAAGGCTGCCATCGACGAGGGCGTGCCGGCGCATGTGCTGTCCTCGGCGCTTTACGAACGTTTCAGCTCGCGCGGCGAGGCAAACTTCGCTGACAAACTGCTGTCGGCCATGCGCTACGAGTTTGGTGGTCATATCGAGAAACCTGCTGCGAAACGGGCTGGGTGACAGAGCGAACGCCGATGCAGCAAGCGAAACTCAAAGGGATGACCAACGCAGAGCTCGATCAGCTGGCGATCAATACGATCCGTACGCTCTCGATTGATGCAGTACAGCAGGCCGAGTCGGGCCATCCAGGCACGCCAATGGCATTGGCGCCGCTCGTATACACGCTTTGGAACGAGGTGATGCGGTTCGATCCGCAGGACCCGATCTGGCCGAACCGCGATCGCTTTGTTTTGTCGAACGGCCATGCCTCAATGCTGCTGTGGTCGGTGCTGTATCTGACTGGCACGCGCGCTGTTAACCCGGCATACGAAAACCTCGGCGAACCGTCCGTCACGCTCGACGACATTCGTCGTTTCCGCCAACGCCACAGCAAAGCACCGGGTCACCCGGAATATCACTTGGTGTCGGGTGTCGAGACAACCACCGGTCCGCTCGGTCAGGGTATCGCCACCAGCGTGGGCATGGCGATTGCGCGCAGGTGGCTCGCCAACCGCTACAACAAACCGGGATTCGACATATTCGACTATAACATCTATGCAGTTTGCGGCGACGGTTGCCTGATGGAAGGCGTCGGTTCGGAGGCCGCTTCGTTAGCTGGACATCTTGGGCTCGAGGATCTGTGTTGGATCTACGACAACAACCACATCACCATCGAAGGCAACACCCGCATCGCCTTTACCGAAGACGTAGCCGCGCGTTTCCTTGCCTATCAGTGGAACGTGCAGCGCGTCGACGATGCCAATGATCTGCAGCGGATCGAAGACGCTCTTGCAATTTTTCAGAAAACCAAAGGCCGGCCGACGCTGATCATTCTCGACAGCCACATCGGTTATGGGTCTCCTCACAAAGTCGATAGCGCTGATGCCCATGGCGAACCGCTGGGCGAAGAGGAAGTTCGGCTGGTCAAGCGCGCTTATCATTGGCCAGAGAATGCCAAGTTCCTCGTGCCCGACGGCGTTATGAAACACTTTGCCGACGGGATCGGCGCGCGCGGTGCCGAGGCGCGGCGACGCTGGGAAACGCTGTTTGCCAACTACCGTGCGCGGTATCCGGAACTCGCCACCGAAATCGAGCAAATGCAACGCCGCGAGTTACCCCCTGGGTGGGATCGCGACCTGCCGAGCTTTCCGGCGGATCCCAAGGGTATCGCTGGGCGCGACGCGTCTGGGCAGGTGCTAAACGCGCTGGCCAAAAACATTCCATGGTTCTTGGGTGGCTCCGCGGATCTCGGACCGTCAAACAGGACGACGCTCAAATTTGCCGATGCCGGTGACTTCGAAGCCGAAACGCCCGGAGGTCGGAATTTTCATTTCGGAATCCGCGAGCATGCCATGGCGGCGATCGTCAACGGTCTATCGCTCTCGAAGCTGCGCCCGTTCGGGGCGACCTTCATGATTTTCAGCGATTACGCCCGACCGGCCATGCGTCTGTCCGCGCTTATGGAGCTCCCGACTATCATCGTCTTTACCCATGACGCTATGGGTGATGGCGAGGACGGACCGACTCACCAACCGGTCGAGCATTTGATCTCGTTGCGCGCTATTCCGGGGCTAGTTGTGCTGCGGCCCGCCGACGCCAACGAGGTCGTCGAGGCCTATCGCTACGTCTTGCAACTTCGCCATCAACCAGCGGTAATCGCGCTTTCGCGTCAGGCACTGCCGACATTCGATCGTAGCAAGTACGCGTCGGCGGCCGGTGTTGCGCGCGGCGCCTATGTGATGGCTGATGCGCCGGGCGGGTCGCCTGAGACCATTCTCATTGCTTCCGGCAGTGAAGTCTCTTTGATCGTCCAGGCGCATGAAACACTGGCCTCGCGCGGAATTCAATCACGCATTGTCTCTATGCCTTCCTGGGACATTTTTGAGCGCCAGCCGCAGTCCTATCGGGAGGAAGTGCTGCCGACCGCCGTGACGGCACGGATCGCCGTCGAACAGGGATCGGTACTTGGATGGGCACAGTATGTCGGCCCGCACGGACGCGTCATCGGCATGAGGACGTTCGGCGCTTCAGCGCCGCTCAAAGAGCTGGACCGCGATTTCGGTTTCGAGCCCGGGCATGTAGTCGCTGTGGCTATGGAATTGCTTGGACGCAACTGAACCTACCGGCGCAAGGCGGCGACGGTTGCGTGAAAAGGGTCACGTGGAACGACGAAAGAGCGAAAATAGGAAACGACGTTGGGCAAGCACGATCAACTCATCGAAGCCCGGAGCGGTCAACAAAATGAGCGCGCTCCGGCGGCGCCGCCTTGCGCGATGGTGATTTTCGGTGCCGCCGGTGACCTGACGAAGCGTCTCGTCGTGCCGGCGCTCTACAACCTGGCTCATGCCGGGCAACTATCGAACGGATTCCAACTGGTTGGCGTCGACCTTGCCGCGATCACTGCCGAGGCATGGCGAACACACCTCGTCGACTCGATGAAAAGTTTCATCGGCCATGACAGCGAGTTCCACATCGACTCCATCGATTGGACTGCGTGGCAGTGGCTTGCCGACCGCATGAGTTATTTGCCGGGCGACCTCAACGATCCGGTGATGTACCGCCGCCTTAGTGATCATCTGGCAGGCCTGGACAAGATGGCCGGCACCGGCGGCAACTGTCTCTTTTATCTCGCGGTCGCAGAGCGGTTCTTTGGGCCGACAGTCGAACAGCTCGGAGCAGCGGGTCTTGTAGTCGAAAAAAATGGCCAATGGCGCCGAGTCGTGATCGAAAAACCTTTTGGCCACGATCTAGGCTCGGCCAAAGCGCTCAACAATGAGATCCTAAAAATACTGCTGGAGCGCCAGATTTACCGGATCGATCACTTCCTCGGCAAGGAAACGGTCCAAAACATCATGGCGTTGCGGTTTGCTAACGGACTGTTCGAACCGCTGTGGAGTCGAGAGCACATAGATCATATCCAGATCACTGCGGCCGAGACCATCGGTGTTGAGCATCGCGGCAAGTTCTACGAAAAGACCGGCGCGCTGCGCGACATGGTGCCTAATCACATGTTCCAGCTTCTGGCGATGGCAGCCATGGAGCCGCCGATCTCGTTCGATGCTGATGCAGTTCGCGCCAAAAAGACTGAGGTGCTTCAATCAATAAAGACTCTCGATCAGGCTCTGGCGATAGAGGCCGCGGTGCGCGGCCAGTACGATGCGGGTAGCGTTTCGGGTCAGCAGGTTCGCGCTTATCGGCAAGAGCCTGACGTGGCCAACGATTCAAGAACCGAGACCTTCATTGCTTGCAAGCTTAGTCTCGACAATTGGCGTTGGGCGGGCGTGCCGTTTTACCTACGTACCGGCAAACGTCTGAAGTGTCGATCGACGGAAATCGCGATCCGCTTTCATCAGGCACCGTTTGCACTGTTTCGCGGGACATCCGTGGAACGGATGAATCCTAATTGGATGATTCTCCGCATTCAGCCTGACGAGGGAATCGCCCTCGAATTCGCGGCGAAACGGCCCGGGCCATCAGTGAAGCTAAGCGGTGTCACCATGGATTTCGACTACCGGACCTATTTCAACGTCGCATCCAGCACCGGATACGAAACATTGCTCTATGATTGCATGATTGGCGACGCGACCCTGTTTCAACGCGCTGACACCGTCGAGGCAGGCTGGCAAGCTGTGCAGCCTATTCTCGACGCTTGGGCGAACAATCCACCTCGAGATTTTCCGAATTACCCCGCGGGTGGGACCGGCCCGGCCGCGGCGGACGAACTGCTCGCGCGTGATGGTCACACCTGGCGGCCACTCGGCTGACCGGTGCCGGAGAGGCCAATGGCAGAGAAACGAAAGATTTCACTCGTGCTGGCTGACGTGGACGGCACACTCGTCACCGAGGAGAAAGTTTTGACCAAACGAGCACAGAACGCTGTCAGCGCATTGCACAACGTCGGCATTCGTTTTGCCATCACCAGCGGTAGGCCACCGCGCGGCATGGCCATGCTGTTTGACGCGCTCAAGCTCGAAACGCCGATCGCCGGTTTCAACGGCGGCCTCTTTGTCAAACGCGATCTTACGATTTTGGAGCAAAAGACGGTGCCTCCTAATATCGCGCGCCAGGCGATCGATCTGATGCGCGGGCATGGTCTCGATACGTGGGTCTATAGCGGCAATGACTGGCTGATCACAAAAGCCGATGCCCCTCATGTTGCCCGCGAAGCGTGGACCGTCAAGTTCGAGCCGAAGATCGTAGCAAATGTTGCTGAACACCTAGAAAAGGTCGCCAAGATCGTCGGCGTGAGCGACGACCTCGATCGAGTGCAGCGTTGTGAAGCCGATGCCCAGGCGGCATTTGGACAGCATGCGACGGCTAACCGGTCGCAGCCTTACTATCTCGACGTTACCAACAAAAACGCAAACAAAGGTGCGGTCGTGGAATATCTCTCGACGCACCTCGGAGTGCCAGCGAAGGAGATTGCCACGATCGGGGATCAACCAAACGACGTGCTGATGTTCAAACGGTCCGGCTTTAGCATCGCAATGGGCAACGCTTCTGAACAAGTCAAGGAGCAAGCCGCCGCGGTTACAGACTCCTATAATGACGAAGGCTTCGCCAAGGCAATGGAAGCTTTCATACTCGGTTCGACAGGGTTAACAGGTGCGCTGTGAGCGAGGTCATCGGGTGCATCGAGGTACTGCCGAATCCGCTGGCGTTGGCGCACCACGTCGCGGAATGGATCGTGGAAGCAGCGACAGCCGCGCAAGGTTCGTTCCGAGTCTCGCTCTCGGGTGGGTCCACGCCGAAGACACTTTATGGACTTCTCGCTTCGAACGAATTCAAGCCCCGTTTCCCTTGGGAGCGGGTGTCTTGGTATTGGGGAGACGAGCGTTTCGTCCCATACGATGACCCCGAAAGCAATTTTCGGATGACTCGCGAAGCGATGCTGGCCAAGGCGCCGGTGCCGTCAGAGAACATTCATCCCGTACCGACTGACGGGAGCCCTGAAGACGCGGCTCGCCGCTACGAACTGACATTGCAGCAGGCTTATGGTGGGGCGACTCTCGATCCACATCGGCCGCTCTTCGATGTGACACTACTCGGCTTGGGCCCCGACGGCCATACCGCCTCGCTGCTGCCGGGAGAGCCCGTCCTAAGCGAGCGTAAGCGCTGGGTGGCCGCTGTTGCGCACGGGCGGCCCGAGGTTCGCATCACCATGACCTACCCCGTGCTCGAGAGCAGCCGGCGTGTCGCGTTTTTGGTGGCCGGCGAGGAAAAGGCGGCGATTTTTAGCGCGATCCGCAAGGGCGGTAGTCAGGTGCCGGCTGCGCGGATCCGGCCAGTCGGCGAGCTCTTTTGGTTTGTCGACCGAGCCGCAGCTGGCGAACCAGGGATATTTGGTCGGCCGGGCTCACGGTCCCCATGACAGCTCAATTAAGATCTATACCTGAGGCTGACAACGCTTGCGGGCAGGCGAAAGCGCCATCGATCGTCATCGTACCCTCTATTTTGTCAGCTGACTTTGCGCGTCTCGGCGATGAGGCGCGGGCGGTGGATGCCGTCGGCGCTGATTGGATTCATCTTGATGTAATGGATGGCCGATACGTGCCCAACATCATCACCATTGGGCCGGTCTTATTGGAAGCGGTCCGACGGCCGACGGCGAGGCCTCTCAACGTACGTCTCATGGTCATCGAGCCGGAGCGTTACCTTGACGTCTTCGCCAAAGCGGGGGCGGATCAGGTGTTAGTGCAGGCTGGGCCGGGCTCAACAATTCCAGTCGGTATCACCGCCATAGTCGCCGGCTCGGCGATCTTTGGAACAAATGACTATGCCGCGGCTATCGGGGCCATCCGCGCCAATGCCACCGCCGCAATCCAGGCATGAGCACGACAGAGTCGATGCGCGAGATGGACCGCGACACTTTTAAGCGCGCAGCTGCCAAGGCTGCGGTGGAGTTGGTTACGCAAGATATGGTCGTTGGGCTTGGCTCCGGCTCGACGGCGGCCTTTGCGATCGAGGCACTCGCGGAGCGCCATCGCCAAGGGCTGCGCTTTGTCGGTATTCCCACCTCGGATCGTACGGCCGCGCAGGCCGCTGCCGCCGACATCCCGCTCACTTCTTTCGCCGAACATCGTCAGATCGACCTTACAATCGACGGCGCGGACGAGGTAGAGCAGGGCACACTTAATCTGATCAAAGGACTGGGCGGAGCTTTGCTGCGTGAGAAGATCGTTGCTGCCGCCAGCAACAGGCTCGCAATCGTCGTTGATGGGACCAAACTTGTTGATCGGCTGGGTATGCGAACAGCAGTTCCGGTGGAAGTGGTGGCGTTCGGACTGGAGGCAACACAGGAGTCTCTTGAAGTGCTCGGTGCCAGCGTTCGGCTGCGCATGTCGCCGGCAGGCCAGCCTTTCGTCACCGACAGTGGTAACCGCATTCTCGATTGCAACTTCGGGCGCATCAGCGATCCGGCCAGACTGGAAAAGCGCGTTAGGCACGTCATTGGGGTCGTCGAAAGCGGCCTCTTTATTGGTCGCGCGGATCCAGTCTTTGTTGCTGACGCAGCCGGTGTCCACCGCCTCGACAGCGCCCGCGCGCACCGGGGCAGCCCTCCTGTTCTGGTCATCATGGGGATTTCTGGATCGGGAAAATCGACAGTCGCCGAAAAGCTTGCCGCACGGCTTGGCTGGCCCTTCGAGGAGGGCGACACGCTTCATCC
>Ga0310915_10000156_pt1 | contig 32759 bp, 33 predicted proteins | sample GREbulkMGAN111_FD_202508 | JGI IMG/M metagenome (GOLD analysis project Ga0310915, IMG submission 202508) | Lab enrichment of tropical soil microbial communities from Luquillo Experimental Forest, Puerto Rico - GRE.bulkMG.AN111 | ecosystem: Environmental > Terrestrial > Soil > Tropical forest >...
TTGCAGCCGCGTGCATCTCGTCAATCCGAGTAACGGCCACGTCGCTGGCGCTCCCGCGCGAAAGCCTTAGACAAGCAATTCGTCCCGACTTTCTCTTTTTGAGCGGATCATTCTCTAGCGTCACCAAATTGGCTTCTCAGCGCAGCAACATTTGACGCTTTATCGCATCTTGCTTGGTAGCCAGCTTTTCTTGCAGGTGTATTACGTTCGTGCGGGCAATGAACTTGGCCATGCCGCTTTTCAGTAGTAGAGCGGATAACCGAACATCAGTCGAAGTCGGAGTCGAAGTCCGCAGTTGTGGTGAAAATGGAGTGGTGATTAGGCCTGGTTCGAGACCCTAGGGGAGGGGAGGTGCCCTCTACCACGTCATCTGCGGGGAATGGCATGGCACGCAAGTTCCAAAATATTCTTCAAACGGTTGGACATACTCCTGTCGTCAAAATCAATAAGCTCGCACCGCCAGACGTAAATCTCTATGTAAAAATCGAAGCATTCAATCCCCTCGGCTCGGTCAAAGATCGTCTGGCGCTCGGGGTCATTGAGGCCGCCGAGCGCTCCGGTGACCTGAAGCCGGGGCAGACGGTGGTTGAGGCGACGAGCGGCAATACTGGAATTGGCCTTGCCATGGTCTGCGCGCAGAAGGACCATCCGCTGGTAATCACCATGGCGGAGACATTCAGTGTCGAACGCCGCAAGCTCATGCGTTTTCTTGGAGCGAAAGTGGTGATTACACCGGCTGCGCTGCGCGGCATGGGGATGGTGACAAAAGCAACTGAGCTCGCAATGGCCCATGGCTGGTTCCTCACTCGTCAATTCGAGAATGAGGCCAATCCGGATATGCATTCACGCACAACGGCGCGTGAAATCATTGCCGATTTTGCCGGAGAGCCCCTTGATTACTGGGTCACCGGATATGGTACCGGCGGAACACTCAAGGGCGTTGCGCGCGTCCTAGCTAAGGAGCGGCCGGAGACGAAGATTGTCGTGTGTGAACCGCAGGATGCGCCGCTACTCGGCAGCGGGATCGCCCAGCAACGCAATTCCGATGGCTCACCCGCCGCGGCGCATCCGGCGTTCAAACCACATCCGATGCAGGGATGGACCCCTGATTTCATTCCGAAGCTCACTGCAGACGCGGTAGATCTGAATGTTATCGATAGGATTATTCCGATCCCCAACGCCGACGCGCTTAGGTGCAGCCGTGACTTGGCCCAAAAGGAAGGGATCTTTGTCGGCATTACCGCGGGAGCTACTTTCGCTGGTGCGCTTCGCGTCTGCGCAGAGACGCGTAAGGGCGCGACCGTCCTATGCATGCTACCCGATACGGGTGAGCGCTACTTGAGCACGCCACTCTTTGCTGACATTCCTGCTGATATGACTGACGAGGAAATAGCGATTTCACGTTCAACGCCAGGCGCCCAGATGGGCTGAGGCTATCAGGCAAATTAGTGCCTAAGTTCGATTGATATAAAATTGCGGGCTGTTCGTCATGTCTGCTTATGGGCAACAGCTGAGGGAGTAATCAGCATTACCAAATCTCATGGTCCAGGATTGATCGCCTCTTTGACCGATCCAACGGCATCGGCCGACCCATCGCTAGGCTCAATGCTTTGGAAAGCCGTTTCATTTGCCAGTCACCGCGAGCGATCTGCTCTGCTTTAAAGATGCAGTTATCACTTGACGGCATACCGCACCGAGCCCAGCGCTCGCAATCACCGCAGACAAACTCGGCAGACTGTCGCAACGAGCTGACCGTGCTCCCGAGTCTTTTGACCAAGTCTCGCACAAATGGCGCAGCGTCCATATGCCCCTCCTCTTGCGTCGCTAGCCATTCCCATTCACGCCGCCAGCCCTTAACTGTTGCTCCTTTGGGCAGTTAAAATTATGGCACGCGCTGGAGCGCTTCACATTGATTTTTGTCAATCAGTCTAGGAGAGCGGGAACACATAGACCTGGCGGATATGCCAGAGTGCTTGTCGTCCGTTTGAGCTCTCAGGATTTCTTTCGATTATCGACAAGGACGCCAGGGTTTAACACGTCATGTGGATCGAGCTGGTCTTTGACGGCCCTCATTGCGTCGGCGAAAAGCTGCGGACGTTCAAGATCATACCAGCGTCGATGATCTCGGCCCAGCGCGTGATGATGTGTAATCGTGCCACCCGCCTTGACCATGGCTTCTGATGCGGCAGATTTGATAGACCAGAACTGCTCGACTAACTTCGCTTTATCGCCGAGGGCATGCCAAGTGAAGTACGGCGCGGGACCGTCCGAATAGAGATGTGTGAAGCGCACCGTGCACGACCCCGGCCGGCCGGTTACGTCACTTATGGCGCGCAGCGTTGCTTGCTTCACTTTTTCCTGGAAATCCAAATAACGGTCCCACGTGATGCAACTTTCCACTGTGTCGCGCATCACGCCGCGCGCAATCGCATGTTCGCGCAAATAGGGGCCACGCAGGAATTTGTCACGCCAATTACCGGCAGCGCCATGGCGTTGGGCATCTTCAAGAGCAAGCGCACCGCGATCCCATGTCCCGCCGTGGTCGCCGCAGATCTCGAGTGCTCGGTTCATCCAGGGTTCGAGAGAGTGGTCTGCCGATTCAAAGGTCAATACCAAGACATCATGAGTACCCTCGCCGGCTTCCGTGAATTCAGCCTCACCACGCTCGATCAGCCGGCAATTGGCTGGATACAGTCCTGCCTGACTGATCGCGCGTACGGCGGCAGCCGCTTTTTCGTAATCGTCGAAGCAAACGGTTGTGGCCAAGCGGTAGATCGGGCGGCGGTGCAGCCGCACCCAAGCCTCTGTGATGATGCCGAATGCACCCTCAGAGCCGAGAAATAACCGATCAGGATTCGGACCGGCGCCCGAAGTTGGCAGCCGGCGTGTGGCCACCAAGCCGGCCGGTGTTACGACACGGAGGCTTTCGATGTGATCATCGATCTGCGTGCAGACAGTCGCATAATGGCCAGCGGCGCGCGTGGCGATCCACCCGCCCAATGACGAAAACTCCCAAGCCTGAAGGAAAAAACGCAGCGTCAGGCCGGTAGGTTTGAGCTGTCGCTCAAGTTCAGGACCGAGAGTGCCAGCCTGAATTCGAGCCGCCTGGGACTCCTTGTCTACCTCAAGCACACGATTGAGGTGTTTGAGATCGATCGTCACAGTCCCGCGATAGCGTTGATCGAGGGGAGGGGTCACCCCGCCCACGACGCTCGATCCACCGCCGAACGGAATAGCGGCGATATCGTTGTCGCCACACCAGTCGAGTAGCGCTTTGATCTCTGTTTCATCGCGCGGGTAGGCGACAACGTCGGGAGGATTAGTGAAATCGTGGCGCAGAATCATCCGCGCAAGATCGTGGACCGAGCGGCCATAACAATGTAGCAGGCGGTCATATTTTTCGTCAGTGCAGAATGGCTGCAAACTTGAGGGCGACGACACCCTGGGGCTGCGTAAAGCGATCTCTGATTCACGCGGCATTGGAACCGCGTCAAAGTGGTCAACCTGGAAAAGTCTTGCCCAAGTGCGCTCGAACCAGCTGAGCTCTTCGGCCGAAAGCAGGTCGATCTCGTGGCCCCAGCCGAAAAAGCTACGCCTCCCTGCGTTAATCGCCTTTACTCGAGCTGCTTTGTTTTGTTCCACAGGCTCCCTTCGTCCTCCCATTTTCGCGCCTGTTCAGAATACGGAAACCCGCGAAAGCCCCGTTGAAGTCGATTCGATCACGGCTCCTGACTCCCGAGATAAGCCTCCTGGACTTCCTCGTTCGTTCGGATGCTGGTCGGCACATCGGTGGCCACGACCCGGCCTGAGAGCAAGACTGTGACGCGGTCAGCAAGTGCAAACACCGCGTCCATGTCGTGCTCGATGAGCAGGATCGTGAATTCCGCTTTGAGCTCGCGGAGCAAGGCGACCATGCGCGTTGATTCTTCCGGACCCAATCCGGCCATCGGCTCGTCGAGAACGAGCATGCGCGGTCGACCGGCCAAAGCGACTGCAAGCTCAAGCAGGCGATGTTCGCCATGGCTAAGTTGAACTGCTGGAAAATCGGCACGATCAAGCAATCCGACACGCGCTAGCGCGTCAATCGCCGGTTTGCGTAATTCCGCCTCGGTGCGCGCTGCACGCCAAAATCGGAATGAGTGGCCGGCTTGCGCTTGAACCGCGAGCGCCACGTTATCGATCGTGCTGAAGCCGAGAAAAAGTTCGGTAATCTGAAACGATCGCGCCAGTCCGAGCCTGCTGCGTCGGTGTGCGGGCAGCCAGGTAATGTCACAACCCGCGAATTTTATCGAGCCAGAATCGGGAAGCGTCTGACCAGCGATCTGATTGACGAGCGTGGTTTTCCCAGCACCATTCGGCCCGATTACCGCGTGAAGTTCGCCGGCGCTGACATCGAAAGAAAGCCCGTCCGAAGCTATAATCCCCGCGAAGGCTTTGCTCAGGGCTGTGACTTCGAGCAGTGGCCCGTTCTCCGCTGGTCTCCGGGATTCCATTTCCCCTTGGTCAATGCTTATGCGTCAATGCGGAACCGACGGCGACTCGCTCTGCAGTAGCCAGACATTTCAGCTTCGCGACCTCGCGTACAACGACGTGGGACGCGTGTATATTCACGCCGATGGTTCGCAACTTGGCGAAAGCACGCGAGAGTGACTCCGGCTTAAGACCGAGGTGTCCGGCTATCAAAGTTTTATCATAAGGCAGCGTGATTATGTGAGGTCCGGCGCCGGGAGGACACAGCGATGCCAGGAATTCGGCAACGCGCTGGATGCCCGTCTGCGCTTTCAAATGCTCGATCTCCTGCACCAGCCGCTGCATGCGTCGGGAGGAAGAGGCGATCATGGCAATCGCGATGTCGGGCATTTCACGAATACAGCGCACAAGGTAGTCGGCAGGAATTTGTAGAACGCGAGCCTTACTGATTGCCTCGGCTGTCGCAGCATAGTGGGCGCCTGTCAATGCCGCGGCTTCGGGCAGGCTTTCGCCCTTGGTCAAAACGTGAATAATTGCCTCATCACCGCTCAGCGTGATGCGATAGAGTTTCATCCAGCCGGCAATCACGATGTACAGTGAGGTCGCTAAATCGCCCTGACGGTACAGGCAATCGCCATGCTTGATGGTCAGCACGGTCGCTGGCGCGAGCAGGCGGCTGACGACGTCTGGTTTGAGTCCGTCGAAGACGGCAACGCGGGAAGCGATTCTCATGTCTTCCGGTGCGGGTGCGACCATGATCGGAGCCTCACGGTTGCTGACGCGATGAAAGTGGGGAGCCTCGTTGCGCGGGTGGCAACCTAAGCTTATTGCCTAAGCAAGCGGGCCTCATCTGACCCTCCTTCGGTTCGTAGCGCTTCCCTGAGCAATGAAATTGGCGACGATTGCCAGCGTCGCGCTTTGATAGAGATCAATTCCAGTGGATAATCTTTTGCTGCGACGCAAAAGATTGTGCTGACGACGCGATACTCGCCGTCAAATCAGGAGCTCGCGCGCGGGCTCTCTTGGTTTGGCACGCGAAATTCTTAATCCGAGGATGCGATTGCTTCAGCGTGGAAATCGCCCTTTAGCCCGCCATCGCTTACGAGGCTTGGATAGGCAATCTTAAAATCGGCCTGGATTGTTTCAAATGGAACGTCAGGAAAAGTTCCGCGATCGCGCAAATACTCCATGTGACGGCGTCCCTCGCGATCGAACGGGTGAAACAGCGAATCTTGCCGGCCATCGAATTCAAGCGGTTTTAATCCAACCCGTTCACAAAGCGCCTGATCGAATACCGGGGTTGCCTTGACCCACCTCCCGTCGATGTAGAGATCGGTATAGGAGTGCCAGATGAAGATGTCGCTCTTGGTGCGTTCGCGTAGCCGCCGTGAGGTCATGTGATTACGCACATCGGCATAGCCAACCCGCGCGGGGACGCCGATCACTCGAGCCGTAGCGGCAAGCAGCGCCGACTTACCGATGCAAAAACCACGACCCGTCGCAAGCACGCTGCTGGCGCGATAGTTTTGTTGATCGAAAACGTCGACGTATGGGTCGTAGATGATACTGTCCCGGACCGCATGATAGAGCCGAACGATGCGATCGATCTCGTCATGCAGCCCTGCTGTAACGCCATGCGCGAGCTCCGCAATTGAACGCGCATTGCTATCGATAAAACGACCGGGTGCGAGCAGTTCCTGCATGGTTGTCTTTTAAAGTGATGCCTGAGCGTCTCAACGTGGTTCGCTCAAGTCCTCTCGTCAAGGCTAGCCGATCCCCGAGATCGAATTATTGATTTCCATCATGTTGTTGAAAGGATGGAAGTTGACTTCGGTCAAGAGCCATGACGCTTGGCGCGGATAAGATCGCGCACATAGAGCATTCATCCGGAAAATAAGTGCGACGTTCGCGAATAGAAGCTCTTAAGCGCGACAGCAGCTGTAAAGTGCGGCCAATCGGAGTTCGAGATGACCTCGAATACACACCCAAGAGATATGAGGACGTGGATTGCCGATCTGGAAGGCGCCAATGAGCTCATCCGTATCGATAAGCGCGTCGACCCGCTGACCGAGATGGGATCACTGCTGTATCAGTCGCGTGAGAAAGCGCTTTTGTTTGAGAATTTGCCGCATGGCTGGCGTTCCCTTGGCCAGGCGCCGGCCAATGTACGCCATGCCGCGCTTGCCTTTGGCACCAACGAAGAGGCGCTCGTGCCTTTTGTTGCCGAACGACTTGGTCAGTGTATCAAACCTATCCTGCTTAACGACGGCCCGGTGAAAGAGATAAAGCTCGAGCGCGGCGATTTCGATCTCAAGCAGCTGCCGGTACACGTGGCGGGCAGACGAGACGGCGGGCCGGTAATCGGCTCCGGCCTCCTGGTGAGCAAAGACCCCGACACCGGCCGGCGCAACGTCAGTTTTCATCGGTTGCAGATCAAAGGTTCGGACAAGTCCGGGATACTGCTCTATCCGCGCCACACCTGGAAAAACTATCTGAAATATCAGGAGCGGAATGAACCAATGCCAGTGGCGATCTTTATCGGCCATCATCCGCTCTATTACGCTGCTGCGGCAACGACCGCCGCCTACGGACTGGATGAGTTTGACATCGCAGGCGGGTTTTTGGGCGAGCCGGCTCGCCTGGTGAAATGCGAAACCGTCGATCTCGAAGTACCTGCCGAGGCGGAGCTAGTATTGGAGGGACATATTCCGCCGCATTACCGCGAAGACGAAGGGCCGTTTTCGGAATTCCAGGATTATTACATCACCGGCACCGGCAAGAATCCGATCGTGGAATATCAGTTCATGACCCGGCGTCACGATGCGATCTTCAAGAACTTGCAGAATGGTTCGGAAATGGAGGGATGCGTATTCCACAAAATCCCGATGAGCGCCGCGATTCTGCGACGATTACAGACCGTCGGCGGTGGGCCAAATATTCATAATGTTATTTCGCTGCCGGGTATTTTTGGATTGGTCGTGCAAATGACGCCGCGTTGCTACGGCGACGCCAAAAATGTCTTGCTTGCGGCTTTGTCATCCGAGTACCAGCATCCGAAACTGGTGATCGCTGTCGACGCGGACGTCGATATTTTTAATCCGCTGGAAATCCTTTGGGCTTTGTCCACCCGCGTCAATCCGCAAGAAGACGTGGTCGTTATTCCGGGCACCCACAACCATGCCATGGACGCGAGCCTGCCTGAATTGGGAGCGCCCGGGACGGCGCTGTGGCAACGGTTTGGATCCAAAATGCTGATCGATGCAACTATTCCGCCGCCGGTCGATGCTGCGAAGCGGGCAATGTTCGAGCGCATTCGCCCGCCCAATTCAGAGTTACGGCTTGAGGACTTCGCAGCCCTCGAATCTTTACCGCTCGTCCACGCTATGTCGAAACGTTTCTTCGGTTCAAAGCTGCTGCACTAGATCTTGTTCGGTGTGCAGTCGCGAAACGGATTAGCCTTTTTAAACAGGCTGCAAATCAAGCGTATCCCTGTGGCCGAAACCGCGCCTATTGTCGATCAAGACGATCCTATCCGGCACGAGCTGATACGGTTCGGCGGACAGATAAGCCCGCTCAAGGATCGGCTTATCCGACAATTGCTGCAATATTGGATAGCGTGTTGCCAGCAGCGCGCGTGCGCTGTAACGCTCGGCAGCATCAGTAAACTGATGCGCGTTTCCAAAAACCTGCACGCCGCAGATCTCATCAAAATCGTTATAGTCGGGAGCTATTGTTACGCTCACATACGGATTGATTCCAATATTCGTCGAATGGATGGATTGCCGATTGGAAACCCACAACAGCGATAAGCCATCGCGCGCATAGAACAGGTTCGCGGCATGGGGACCGCGCGGTCCGCAGGTTGCTAACGACATCACGTGATGTGCATCAAGAAAGAACGCGATACGGCCGGCGAGATCGTCGCTTCCCACCTTTTCAGTCTTGCGCTGCAGGCGGATCGCCATCTTGACACCACGAATTCGCAGGCTCCGGGTACTTGCGCAGCAGCCGATAGACGAGATTGACGTGCTCGGCCTCTTCTTCAACGAGCTCTGCCGCCATCTCCTTGACCTTCGCATCTTTGGTTGTTTCTGCAATCGAAGTGAAAAAGGCGAGGGCCCGTTTTTCGCCGGCGAGACACAGCTGCAGCGCATGCCACGGCGTCATCAGATAATGCGCGGCGCCAAGGTCGACCTCTTCGGGAGTCTCACCCTTGCGCCAAATAGAGTGCAGCGCACTGGCTCGTTCGTTCAGGTCAGAATCGCCTGCCATTTCGCGGATTTCTGCCGCGTGGATCGACTCGGCCCTGCTCAGATCGCGGAAAATCTTCACCAGCTCGGGATTATTGTGAGTCTCCATTTGATCCGCTAACACACCGTAGCGCTCGACCGCGTCAAGCTCGATCCGATAAGCGATCGCTAGCAGGTCGGCGACGCTGAAAATGGGTGGAATCGAAGGCGCTTTGCTCATAGTGCGAAGTCCTTCTCAAGCTCGCCGACATCAATCGCTTTGGCCGCGGCCTTGAGTTGGTACGGCCGGCGCTCGCCACGATAGAGAATGCCAATATTGAATCCGTCATCAGTCATGATGCGCCTGGCGGCTTTTGCCGGATCGTTCGTAGCTGCAACCGGCGCGGGATGGACTTTGTTTTTCCATTCCCGTTCGTCGGGTCGGAAGGTGACGCACGGGCTCAGCACCTCCACGAACGAAAAACCAGGATGCCTGATTGCCTCGACCAGAATATTTGCCGTCTCGTTCGGCTCGCCTGAAAAGGCGCGGGCGACGAAATTAGCGCCCGAAGCCAAAGCAATCACCAGCGGATGAAATGGACTTAGGCCGGTACCGCCGGGAGAGAGCGCGGTGTCGAAATCAGGCTCGGTGGTCGGTGATGGCTGACCCTTAGTCATGCCGTAGACGCGATTGTCCATCACCACATAGGTCATGTCGATGTTGCGGCGGCAGGCTTGGATAAAGTGGTTGCCGCCGATCGAATAGCCGTCGCCATCGCCGCTGGCCACGACGACGGTTAGATCGGGCCGAGACACTTTTAAACCGGTCGCCAGTGCCAGGGACCGTCCATGCACGCCGTGGAAGCCGTAGCAGCTCGTATAGGCGGGAATGCGGGACGAGCATCCGATGCCTGAAACGACCACCGTGTCTTCCGGTCGAAGTCCGAGTTGCGCGAAGGCGCGCGTAAATGACAGGAGCACGTGATAGTCGCCGCAACCTGGACACCAGATCGGTTTGATATCCGATTTGTAATCGCCCGGCTTGCAGATCGTGCGCGTTTCGGCGCTTTGCATCACGACCTCCATTCTCTCAGCTCCCTCATGATTTCGCTCGGCCGGATCGGTAGCGGCCCGGGGCGATTGAGCACGCGCAGCTCGGCTGGCAAATCGTAATGAGCGCGGAGATAGCGGTGGAATTGACCACCGTGCGTCTGTTCGACGATGAGCACGCGTTTGACGCCCGCGAAGGCTGCCTTCAGTCGATCTGGCTGAATGGGCAGGAGCAATCGCGGCGCGATTAATCGCACGGCGAATCCACTGACGCGCAGCTGGTTGACTGCTTCCCTCGCCGCGGCCGTCAGCGAACCCCAGGTGATCACGGCAAGTTCGCCGTCGCCCTCAAGAGTGGCCCAGTGGTCCCCGTAGCTGAACTGTTCGAGCTTGCTGCGGCGCTTGTCGAGCTGTACGCGATGATCGTTTTCGTTGCTGGTGGGTGTTCCGCGTTCGTTATGCGTGAGCCCGTCAGCTGTGTACTGGCCGCCGGCCATGCCTGGTATCGCCATCGGCGAAACGCCGCCGGCTGCTATCGCGTAGCGCTTATAAACACTTGTCTGAGGTACCGCCGTCGCGCGCCGCCCGATAAAAGCCACGTCGGCCGGGCGGTCGATTGCGGCGACGGCTTGCCCGATGAATTGATCGGAAAGCACGACAGCAGGCGATTGCAGGACTTCGGCCAGATAAACGGCCCATTGCGTCGTGAACAAGCAATCCGCGATCGACTGCGGCGCCAGGACCAGATGCGGTGCATCGCCGTGCAGGCCATAAACCGCGATATTGAGGTCGGCCTGTTCGGATTTTGTCGGTATACCGGTCGACGGACCTGCGCGCATGACATCGACGATCACCACGGGAATCTCGGTGGCCGTGGCGAGCCCGATCGCCTCGGTCATCAGAGACAAGCCGGGACCAGAGGTTGCAGTCAGCGCCGGTGTGCCGCCGAACGAGGCGCCGATGGCCATGTTGATGGCCGCCAACTCGTCCTCGGCCTGAAAAAGCACGCCACCGAGACTGGCGAGGTTAGGGGCCAACCACTCAAGAATTTCCGATGCTGGAGTGATCGGATAGGCAGCCGCGAAGCGGACGCCGCCGCGAATCGCTCCCAAGCCCGTCATTTCATTGCCTGAAACGAGCCAGCGCTGCGTGCCGCGTGCTTTCGGAGACGGCAGGAGGAGACCGAGATCAAGCCGAGCCGCGGCGAGAATTCCCGCTTTTAATGCGGCCTTGCTGGCGTCGATGGCTTTCTCGCCCTTTTCGGCGAGCCGTTTTTCAATCACGGCGGACAAGTCTTGTTCAGTTAAGCCGAGCAAGCTGGCCGCGACGCCCAGCGCAACCATATTCGGCCGACCGTCGGGTACAGCTTTTGCGATATCCTTGATTGGAACTTCGACGCTGCGAGCTCCGGCTCGGCTTACAAACGCCGGCAAATCGCCGCTCACCGGATCGGTGATGACCAGGCTTTGCGGCCCAACTTCGATCTCCCCGCCGAAACGATCGACATTGAGCCAATCGATTCCTATCAGCAAATCGATCTGGTCAGCGAGGCACTCGACGGGCCGATTTGCCAGCCGAAGGAGGGCGGCGGCCTCGCCACCTCGGATTTGCGGACCAACGGTCCGCGTCAACAGCCCGTGCCAGCCGGCACGGCTCGCGGCTTCAAGAAGCAAATTACCCGCAGTGAGCGCGCCTGCACCGCCGCTGCCGACGATTGCGAGCGAAATATGCTCTGCTTCCCACATTGATTTTCACCGTCCCGCGAGTGCAGTTGCAGCATTGGCCAGGATCGGCGGCCGCGGCTTGACCTAAATCAAGTGTTCCCAAGGCTAATTTACCTATTCAGGGCGCGTTTGGACTTGTCCTATGTCAAGGCGGATCGCTTCAGGCGTCATAGGTTAGTGCAATAAGTATTCGGAGACGCCCATGGCGAATGCAGGTGTCAGATGGATGATGACCGGCCAGGGCGAGCCCATGGTCGCCACCGAGTTTAATCCTTTGCTGCCTGAACCAGACGAAGTCGTCGTTGAGATTGCCGGCTGCGGCGTTTGTCACACCGATCTCGGCTATTACTACGACGGAGTCCGCACCAAGCACGATCTGCCGCTCACGCTTGGTCACGAGATCAGCGGTCACGTGATCGATGGCGGCGCAAAACTAAAACAGTGGATCGGTCGCGCGGTCATCGTGCCGGCAGTCATACCCTGCGGCGAGTGCGATGTTTGCCGTCGTGGCAAGTCCACGATTTGCCCGAACCAGAAAATGCCCGGCAACGATATTCACGGCGGCTTTGCGAGCCACATTATCGTGCCGGCTAGGGGTTTGTGCCTCGTCGACGAGAAGCGGCTTGCGGCGGCGGATATTGCGCTATCAGACCTATCGGTCATAGCGGACGCGGTCACCACGCCCTATCAAGCCGTGAAGCAAGCCGGCGTCGGTCACGGCGATCTGGTGATCGTCAATGGCATCGGCGGAGTCGGCGGCTATGCCGTGCAGATCGCCAATGCGTTCGGCGGGTCGGTGGTTGCCGTTGATGTCAAGCAAAGCAAACTCGACGCGATCGCGCAGCAAGGCGCGTCACTTGCGCTCAATGCCCAGCAGCTTTCCGCGCGCGAGCTCAAGACAACGATTGCGAATTTCGCGAAACAAAACGGTCTGCGGCAGACCGAATGGATCATTTTTGAATGTTCGGGCACCCGCGCCGGCCAGGAAACGGCATTTAGCCTACTCAATCACGGCGCCACATTGTGCGTGGTCGGCTTCACCATGGACAAGGCGGAGATCCGATTGTCCAATCTCATGGCGTATCACGCGCGCGGTCTTGGCAACTGGGGATGTCCGCCAGAACTCTACCCGGCCGCCCTCGAATTGGTCATGACCGGCAAAGTGAAAGTTGCGCCATTCGTCGAGAAGCATCCGCTGCAAGAGATCAATGAGATTTTTGCTGCAGTTCACCACGGCGATCTTAAACGCCGGGCGATCCTGGTTCCAACGCATTGAGGAGTTAGGCATGAGCGCCGAAGCCTTGGCCGCGGTTGCCGGTCCGCAAAATGAGCCCAAGGAACACATGCTGGTTCCGGAACATGTGCGCAAAGACACGAGCAAAAAAGTCCTTTTCGAGAAGCGCCCGGTCAAGGATGCGTTGGGCAAGCCGGTCTCCGGCCTCTTCAACGCCTGGGTCACGCTCGACAATCCGACCCAGTTCAACTCCTACACGACCGACATGGTGAAAGCCGTCATCCTTGCCTTTCGCGAGGCCAGCGCGGCACGCGATGTTGTCGCTGTCGTGTTCACCGGATCGGGCGACAAGGCGTTCTGCACTGGCGGCAACACCAAGGAATATGCCGAGTACTATGCCGGCAATCCGCAGGAATATCGCGGTTACATGCGGCTGTTTAACGACATGGTGTCGGCGATCCTGGCCTGCGACAAGCCGGTGATCTGCCGGATAAACGGGATGCGGATTGGCGGCGGCCAGGAAATCGGCATGGCCTGCGACTTCTCCATTGCCCAGGATCTTGCGCGGTTCGGCCAGGCCGGACCAAAGCACGGCTCGGCGCCGATCGGCGGCGCCACGGACTTTCTCCCCGTCATGATTGGCGCCGAGCGGGCAATGGCCGCATGTGTGCTGTGTGAGCCGTTTTCTGCGCATGAAGCGTATTTCATGGGCGTGATTACCGACATCGTTCCGGCTCTTAAGGTCGACGGCAAGTTCATTGCCAATCCACTCGTGGAAACAAGCCGCTTTGTCGACGAGCATGGGCGTTTCGTGTTTGGCAAACCAAAGACCGGCGAGGCACTGAGAGCCGGCCAGGAATTGCTCAAGCGCGGCAAGATTGACCTCAGCCGTCTCGACCAAGAGATCGAAACGCTGTGCAGTAAACTGCTGTACACGTTTCCAGAGTGCACGACCAAGACCATCGAGGAGCTGCGCAAACCTAAGCTCGACGCCTGGAATCGCAATAAGGAAAATTCGCGCGCCTGGCTTGCGCTCAACATGATGACCGAAGCGCGAGCAGGATTCCGTGCCTTCAACGAGGGCACCAAAGATACCGGTCGTGAAGCCGATTTCATCGCGCTGCGCCGCGCGCTCGCCGCGAACGAGAAGTGGGGCGAACAATTAACCGACAATATCTTACCCGGCGCCGCGCAACGCCGCGCGCTCATCCAGGGTTTGCCGTGGTCTGAAGGCGCAGCCTAACCGGCGAGATGGGAGAGTGGATATGTCCACGCCGCTCAAAGTCTGGCTCGAGGCAGAAGGCCAGCTACTGCGGCTGCGGCTTAATCGGCCGAAGCCCAATCTGATCGACGCGCAGATGATCGCGGCGCTTGATGGTGCGCTTGCTGAACATCTGAATGGCGGCGCTGGCGCAGTTCTACTCGACGCCGATGGCCCGCACTTCAGTTACGGTGCGAGTGTTGAAGAGCATCGACCTGATCAGTGCGCGGCGATGCTTAAGGCCGTCCACGGTCTCATTCTCCGGATGCTCGATTCGTCGACTCCTATTTTGGTCGCAGTCCACGGGCAGTGCCTGGGCGGCGGACTCGAGGTGGCGCTCGCCGGCCATCTTCTCTTTGTTGCTCCGGATGCGGTTCTGGGCCAGCCGGAGATGAAGCTTGGCGTGTTCGCTCCCGCTGCTTCCTGTCTGCTACCGGAAGTCATCGGCCCACAACGATCGTTCGACCTATTGGTCTCGGGGCGAAGCATCAGCGGATCGCGAGCTGCCGAAATCGGTGTTGCGTTCGAGTCCACAACAGATCCGACGCGCGCGGCTTTAACTTATTTCGAAGAACACATCAAAGCCAAGAGCGTCAGCTCGCTTCGGCATGCAGTTCGCGCCGCGCGCTTCGATTATGCGGCGCGGGTGCGGAACAAGCTCGCCGTCGTCGAGCGGCTGTACGTCAATGAACTCATGAACACGCATGACGCGGTGGAGGGCATCGAATCTTTCATTGCCAAGAGAGCAGCCCAATGGACGCATCGCTGAAAACTTCAACCACGGCTCCGATCGTCGCGCGCGCGCAGGCTTTGTTCGAAGATCTGTCCTTCACTGCGGCGCGGGAATGGAAGACGGCGCAGTCTGGCCGCAAAGTGATCGGCTATATGCCGCTTTACGTTCCGCGCGAGATTATTCACGCCGCCAACATGCTACCGCTTGGCATATTGGGCGGCGGCGATCAGCTCGAGGTTATCCATGGCGATGCCTATTACCAAAGCTACATTTGTCGTATTCCGCGCTCGACGGTCGAGCTTGGTGTCTCCGGCCGGCTCGATTTCGTCGACGGCATGCTGTTTCCATCCATTTGCGATGTGATCCGAAATCTATCAGGCATGTGGAAGATGATGTTTCCGCATGTTTACGTTCGCTACTTCGATGTCCCCCAGAACTACCGCGACGAGATCGGCGGCAATTATTATGTCAATGAGCTGACGGAGCTGCGCCACGACTTGGCCGAGCTGCGCGGCCAGCCCATCACGGATGATGAGCTGCGCAAATCGATCGCGCTTTACAATGAAAATCGAAGACTGGTGCGCGAATTGTATGCTTTCCGCGCCGAGCGGCCATGGCTAGCTCCGGCGGCTGAGGTCTATCTGGTGCTGCGAGCCGGATTGGTGCTTCCGGTCGACGAGCACTCGGCGATGTTGCGCGCATATTTGCTGGCCGCAAGGACAGAGGATCGGCCGCGCCGGGACAACTGCCGTGTTGTGCTGACCGGCGCGTTCTGCGAGCAACCCCCGCTCAATCTGATCAAATCACTAGAACTATCCGGCTGCTATGTCGTAGACGACGATCTGCTCCTGGTTACGCGCTGGCTCATGGGTGACGTGTCCACGGAAGGCGAACCTCTACGCAATCTTGCTACCGCCTTTCTCCATCACTCGGAATCCACGGCTGCTAAGTACGAACCCAACGAGAAAGAGAAGGGTCAGCACCTCGTTCGCGCTGTCGCCCGCTCCGCAGCAGAGGGTGTGATCTTTGCGGCGCCGAGCTTTTGCGATCCCGCTTTGCTCGACCGACCTATGCTGCAACACGTTCTCAACAAAGCCGGGATCCCGTTCATCGCTTTTAAATATGCGGAAAATTCCGGCCAGATGCAGCCAATCCGCGAGCAAGCCGGCACATTCGCCGATTCGATCAAGTTATGGAGCGCAGCATGAGCACGATAATCAACACGCCAAAAACGGCTCCCGCCAAAGAGGTGGTCAAGGACGCCTCAATGGTGAAACAGAAGGAGATGATGGCGAGCCATTACGATCGGCTGACCAGCGCTCCGCTGACCGGCGAGAAAGTGGCGTCCACCTTCGTTCCGGGAAATCTCAACGAACTGATCATGTGCTTTGACCTGGTCAACAACCTGCCGGAAGTCAACGCGATTCAGAATGGATTGCGCCGGACCAGCGGCGCTTACGTGCTCGAAGCCGAGAAGATCGGCCATTCGGAGGACGTTTGCACCTATGTCAAATCCGATGTCGGCATGATGGCGAAAGGCAACCTGGCGCCGAACGGCAAGAAGTTTCCCAATCCCGACGTGCTGCTACTCTCATATACCGGCTGCTTCACCTTCATGAAGTGGTTCGAACTCCTGCGCGAGCAATACAAATGCGAGACGATCATGCTGCATACGCCCTATATGGGCGACGGCAAGATCACGCCGAACATGATCGAGTACATGGTCAAGCAATTAAAGGAAGAGGTCATTCCGAAGCTGGAGCGGATCTCGGGTGTGAAATTCGACATCGATCGGCTGCGCGAATACCTGAAAAAGTCGGTGAAAGCCGAGGAGGACTTGGTGTGGGTGCTGCAGAGCGCCAAGCACAAGCCTTCACCGATCGACGCCTATTTCGGAGGTATTTACTATATCGGACCGATCTTCGGTGCATTTCGCGGCACTGACGATGCGATCGAATATTACAAGTTTCTCCGGGAAGAAGTCGCCGAGCGGCTGGGGCAGGGCCAAGGACCGGTTACGCCGGACGGCGATATGGGGCAGGAGAAGTACCGGCTGGTAGTCGAGGGACCGCCGAACTACACGAGCTTCCGGCAATTCTGGAAAATGTTCTACGACGAAGGCGCCGTGGTGGTCGCCTCCAGCTACACGAAGGTCGGTGGCGTCTACGATTTCGGCTTCCGGCATGATCCGGACAAACCGCTGGAGACGCTGGCGGAGTACTGTCTCGGCGTCTACACCAATCGCAGCCTGCCGATGCGTATCGACATGCTGGCGAATTACGTCAAAGACTATGATGCGGATGGCTTGCTGATCAATTCGATCAAGAGCTGCAACAGCTTCTCGGCCGGTCAACTTCTGATCATGCGTGAGGTCGAGAAGCGGACGGGGAAGCCGGCTGCGTTCGTCGAATCCGATCTCGTCGACCCGCGCTACTTCTCCGCGGCCAATATCAAGAACCGGCTCGAGAGCTATTTCCAGATGATCGAACAGAAGCGCGCCGGAGCGCGCGCCGCCGCTTGAGGACCTAGCAAATGAAAACCTTTGTCGGCATCGATCTCGGCTCGACCACGACCAAAGCGGTCCTACTCGACGAAAATAGCGAGGTTATTGGGCGTGGCATCACCAATTCACGGTCGAATTACAGCACCGCGGCGCGCGTCGCCGAGCAAGAAGCTCGCATTGACGCGCGTTTCACGTTGTTCCGTCGTGCGTTAAAAGAAACACAGAGCTTCGAATCGCACCTTGATGAATTTCTGGGCGCTTTAGAGCGCGCGTTTCGACTTGAGCAATTTCTCGAGCAACTGTCTGACTTGGAGCAGACCTGTCTCGGGCACATCAGCGGCGAGCGTTTTGCTAAATCTGAGACTGCGGTTAAGCAAGCGCTCGCTGAAATATTTGTACGGCTGCGCGCCGAAGCGCCGGCGCTCTATGCCCCTGGCGCTAAACGTAAATCAGACTTTTTCCGCGATATCGCGGGATCACGCTATCACACGCACGCCGAGCAAATCGCGCGCGAATCCGGCGCACCCTATGATCTTCTGATCAATCTATACGACAAGTCGATCATTGACGTTGAGAATCGGCCGCCGCAGGGAAATCTGAGCGACAAATTTCAACGAGCATTATCGCGTTATCTTGAGTCGGAGTCTGGACTACGCTCTTCGGCGTCGGACGCGCTTGCCACAATCAAGAAGGTTCTCGCTGTCGAGTTGGAAAATACCTACCTCGTTGGGACCGGATATGGTCGCGTAACGCTGCCGTTCTCAAAGGAGCACATCCGGTCCGAAATCCTGTGCCATGGACTCGGGGCGCATATGATGTATCCCAACACAAGGACCGTGTTGGACATCGGCGGCCAGGACACCAAAGGAATTCAGGTCGATGCCACTGGTATCGTCGAGAATTTCCAGATGAACGACCGCTGCGCCGCCGGATGTGGCCGCTATCTCGGCTACATCGCCGATGAAATGAATATGGGCCTACACGAGCTAGGCCCGATCGCCATGAAATCGGAACGACCTGCGCGTATCAATTCGACCTGCACCGTATTTGCTGGCGCCGAATTGCGCGATCGCCTGTCGCTTGGTGAGAAGCGGGAAGACATTTTGGCTGGATTGCATCGGGCCATCATTCTGCGCGCCATCTCGATCATATCGAGATCGGGCGGTGTAACCAACGAATTTACTTTTACCGGCGGAGTGGCGAAGAACGAGGCGGCGGTTCGCGAGTTGCGCAAATTGATCAAAGAAAACTATGGTGACGTGACCATCAACATAAATCCCGAATCTATCTATACCGGCGCGCTTGGAGCCGCGGAATTCGCGCGGCGGGCGCATCAAGGTCAAACCGAGAGGGCTGCCCCATGACCGTTGCTGCGGGAATTGATGTCGGGACGGGCGCTGTCAAAGCGGCCATCTTCAAAGTCGAGAACGGGCAAGAGAGCTGGCTTTCGCGTTCGCTGATTCGGATCCGGCAACGCGACCCGATCGAGCTAGCACGCACCGCCTTCGACAATGTCTTGCAGAACGTCGGCTTGACTGAACGCGACATTGACTACGTCGCCAGCACCGGCGAAGGCGAGAGCATGCCTTTTCATACTGGGCATTTCTATTCGATGACAACGCACGCGCGCGGCGCGATCTTTCTTGATCATGAAGCGCGAGCAGCGCTCGATGTTGGCGCGCTGCACGGTCGCGCGATCAGTATCGACGAACGCGGTAAAGTGCTGAGCTACAAAATGACTAGCCAGTGCGCGTCCGGGTCAGGACAGTTCCTCGAAAATATCGCTCGATATTTGGGCATTGCTCAGGAAGAGATTGGCGCGCTGTCACGCGAGGCCGATAAACCGGAGGTGGTGTCAAGTATCTGTGCCGTGCTCGCGGAAACTGACGTGATCAACATGGTATCACGCGGTATCACCGCGCCTAACATCCTTAAGGGCATTCATCTGTCGATGGCCGCTCGTTTATCCAAGTTGCTCAAATCGATCGGCGCGACAGCCGGCGTCGTGATGATGACCGGAGGACTCGCCCTGGACAAAGGGCTGGTGGCTGCCCTGGAAGAGGATATCGCCAATATCAAGGATATGAAGTCGGTAGTCCGGAGCCATCCCGACTCGATCTATGCAGGAGCGATTGGGGCCGCGCTGTGGGGCGCCTACCGGTTTGAAAAGCTCGCAGCCCGCGAGATTGCAAAAGCGGCGTAACAAGTCAGGAGGACAAGCAATGGCGCTGATGATCACCGAAGCGTGCACCGCCTGCGACGCCTGCGAACCGGTCTGTCCGAACAAGGCGATCACCGCGGGCAGTCCGATCTACGTCATCGATCCAATGAAATGCACCGAATGCGTCGGCGCCGAGGACGAACCGCAATGCAAGCTGGTTTGCCCGGCGAATTGCATCTTCCCGAACCCCGATTGGCCCGAGAGCAAGGACGAGCTTCTTGCCAAATACGAGCAATTGCACGCGTGACCGAAATGACGAGCTTCAGCAATCAAGTCTGTCAGACACTACACGAAGAGCACGCGACGAACATTGCGTTGCTCGAGCGCCTTGAACGGCTGATCTCCCATCACGGCCGAACCCAGCCAAGCAATACAGATCCAGCCGTCCGCCAATTGCTTTCCGAGCTGCGGTCCGGGATGGCTAGCGAGACCAAACGGCACTTCGATTTTGAAGAAAATGAATTGTTCCCTTATCTCGAACCAATCGGCGAGAGTGCCATCGGTGCACATTTGGCTGACGAGCATGCTGTGCTGCGACCGCTGATAAGGCAACTGGCCGAAATCGCGCAGGCCGTCTCGGAACGAGGGTTCGACGCTGCGACATGGGACGAATTCCGGCGTGTGGGAATGGAACTGTGCGAACGCCTGTCCGCTCACATTCAGAAGGAGGAGTTATCTCTGCTGCCGCTCATCGAGGAAGCCATGGATTCGGAAGCAGAGCTTCGGCTTTATCAAGAGTATCTCGAGAATGCGTGAGACTTGCTATGGATGAGGCGTCGGGTATACGATTTATCGACGACGGTGATCTTGAGCGCGTCGTTGTGATCGATGCATTGCACACCAACCATTCACGGCGCGGGTTCTTTGAAAAGCGCTTTTCCCAGGCGGCTGTGCATCCCGGCGATTTTGTTCAGATCGGCTTTGTCCGGGGCGGCTTTCTGCGGGGATTTGCCATTGCCCATCTGCAGCGCGGCCAGTTCGGTCACGAGCATGCCGTGGCTGTCCTCGATGTATTGGGCGTTGAGCGCGAAAGCCAAGACCATGGAATGGGCCAAGCTCTGATCGGCCGGCTGCTCGAAATTCTTAAGCAAAAGGGCGTTCGTGTGCTCCATTCGCAAGCGAGTTGGAAGAACCATGATTTATTGCGGTTCTTTGATCGCTGCGGCTTCGCTTTGTCCTCCCGCGTCGTCCTCGAACGATCCATTACCGAACCTCTCATTGAACCGATGGAGGAGCCGGCGTGACAATCCAGAAGCAGCACGCGACCACGGGCGTGACGGTCCCGGCGAGGATTGGCGATTCCGCGGAAATCAATTATGGCGAGGCGCCGGCGCCCGATTTCGGCCCGTTGGCGCGCGATAAGGTTCCGGTTCGCGCCATGAAGGAAAGCGATCTTCCGGGAATCGTCGCCATTGATCGACGCATTACCGGCCGTAACCGCTCGGATTATTTTAGGGAACGGTTGGCCGAAGCCCTTTATGAGTCCGACGTGCGAGTATCGCTGGTGGCTGAGCGCGATGGCCGCCTTATTGGCTTTGTCATGGCGCGCGTAGATTTGGGAGAGTTCGGGCGCTTCGAGCCAACCGCGGTACTCGATACGATTGGCGTCGATCCAGATTGTCTTGGCCAAGGCGTGGGCCGGGCTTTGCTGTCGCAGCTCCTTGTGAATTTAGGCACGCTTAGGATCGAACGGGTCCGAACCGAAATTGATTGGCGTGATCACGAATTGATGGGCTTTCTCGAACATTGCGGATTCCTCCCCTCGCAGGAGCTCTGCTTTGATCGCGCGGTCGGGTGATCGGTTCACGCCGAATATGCGCTATTTGTCATCTGAATCGGCCAATGATGGCGACCGGCGGTCAATCCGGCTTTCCTTGTTCTCGCGGCCCCATCGCAAAATGCGATCGCGAAGAGACTGACATCTTTCTTCCATTGCTACGTTGAACAGCGATTCTGTCTTATCGTTCCATTTCACGTCGATCTCTCTCCAATCTTCGGGTCGTAAAGCATTTTCCGCGACCGGAAACAGCGTTCGCTCCTCCATCGCCATGTGGACGCGTTGCTGATCGATGAAATCGCGCATAACCTCACTGAATGTCTGTCGTGCAATTTCGCGGTCAAGTAAAACGTTGCGTACAATTCTGGCCACACGATCCAGTCGCTCGGTCTCTTGCCGATGTTCAGCTTCGACATCACCGATGCCTTTGGCCTTAGGAGAATCGCGCGCTTTGAGTTTGTCAAAAATCATATCTTCTTTGGGATGATGGCAGCAGTCCGGGTAATCTTGAAAGTAACTAATGATCGTTTGAATGACTTCATAATCCGGCCGCTCACGGCGCTCGAAAACTTCAAGCTCGCCTTCGAGAACATTGAGCAACTGCTCGATGTCTCGATGTTCGGCGCGTAACAGCTCTATCATCCTAGCCATCGACTATTCCTGTCGCTCTTCGTCCTCATTACGCGTGTCGGCAAGCGCGGCGATTAGTCGCCGGACCAATCCGGCTGCCGCGAGCCGCCGGTAATGAGCGGAGATTGTTGTGGTGCGCATCGGCTGCACCTGCTTCTGGACCAGCGTTTCGAGGTAATGCAATGCGTCGGTGTCAAGCGTGCGGCCGATCAAAGCCTCGACGCCTTGCAGCAAAAACGGGCGCGAATTCGTGCCGGTAATGCCAACGCGAAGTTGCAGGAGTACTTTTCCGCCGATAGCGAGCGCAACCGCAACGCCCGCCAGCGGGAAGTCGATCGCGCCGCGCACGCGGGCCTTGGCGTAGCTGGAGGGTGGAGGACCCGCCGGCAGGTGTACACAGACAAGAATCTCGTTAGCATCAAGCGCCAGATGGGCGCGGCCGTCGTCGCGGTACAAATCCGCCAACTTGACCCGCCGACGCTGCATATTTCCGGCAGCTATTTCGACTTCTGCATCAAGAACCATCAAAGCCGGCGCAATATCCCCGCTGAACGCGGCGTGACACCGTTGGCCCTGCGGTGCGACATGGCAGACGTTACCTTCGTGCTTAAGGCAATAATTGTTGGAGCGGCGCCACCATTCGCTTTGGTTGTAGTAGACGCATCGTGTCTGCAGGCAAAGATTGCCGCCAAGGGTTGCTATACTCCGCGTTGTCGGGCTCGCGACCGCCTCCGCAGCCTCCGCTAGGGCACGGTAACGCTGACGGATTGCCGGTATCTCGGTTAGCTCCATAAGGCTCGTGCAAGCACCAATCCGAACACCGGTCGTGGCGAGTGATGTCTCGTGCAACACGTCGATGGCGGACAAATCGATGAGTAACTTGGGGCGTCCAATGCCGAGCCGTAAATTGACGATCAGGTCGGTTCCGCCGGCGAGAAACAGACTTGACGATTCCTGTTGGCGTGCGGCAATCGCTGTTTCGATGTTGCGCGGCCGAGCAATGGCAAAATTTGGCATCGGCCAGCTCATGATGCGTGCCCTTTAAAAGCGCTCGCCCGGACTTTGCGACGGCGCTCGACCAGCGCCTGCATAACTCGGTCCGGCGTAAGTGGAATCTGGTCAAAATCGATGCCAATCGCATTGGCCACCGCGTTCACGAACGCCGGCGGAAAACTCGCGAGTGCACCTTCGCTTGCCTCTTTGGCCCCGAACGGTCCGTGGGGATCATGGCTTTCGACAATTTGAACATCGATCGGCGGCGATTCAGCGATCGTCGGCACCCTGTATTCCAACAAATTGGAATGCGCCGGCAGACCATCGAGATAATGTGTCTCCTCGCTGAGCGCCTGCCCCATGCCCATCCACACCGAGCCCTGAATTTGTCCCTCCACTGCCAGCGGGTTGATCGCGTGGCCACAATCGAGAGCAGTCCACACGTGATCGACGCTAATCGTGCCCGTCGGCTCGTCGACTGTGACTTCAACAACCTGAGCTGCGTAGCTGAAGCCCATGGTCGATCCAACCGCTCCACCCTTGTGCTTGCCGCCTTGGGCGTCCGGTGGGCAGGTGAAGGTCCCTTTCACCTGGATCGCGCCGCTGCCGATAAGGGCTTCTTTCACCACCTCGGCAAACGAAAGGCTCGCCTGGCCACCCTTGCCGATTAGGAACTGCTCGCCGATGCACTCGATATCTTGCGGTCGAGCGTCGAGTTTGTGTGCCGCCGCCTTGATCAAAATTGCTTTGAGGTTTTTCGTAGCATCGATTGCAGCATTGCCGACCATGAAAGTAATGCGCGACGAATAAGCGCCATTGTCTTTTGGAGTTATGGCGCTGTCTCCGGCCACCACCCGTACACGGTCGAGCGACACTCCAAGCGTCTCGGCAACCGCAATGGCCACCATCGTGGAAGAGCCCTGGCCGATATCGGCGGCGCCTGTGAAAGCGGTAATGCTGCCATCGAAATCGAGTTTCAGATTGACGACCGCATGCGGCTCCCCGGTCCAGTGAATCGGCTTGGCTGCACCACTCACGTAATGCGAACAAGCCATGCCGAGGCCTTTTCCTGGCGGCATCCTGCCGATCCGGTCCTGCCAGTTACTGGCATGCTCCACCCGATCGAGGCATTCGGACAAACCGCAACTGTTCACCACCAGTTGGTTCATCGTCCGGGTCGGAGCCTCAAGAAGATTCGCACGGCGCACCGCAAACGGGTCAAGCTCCAGTTCTCGCGCCATCCGATCCATTACGCACTCAAAGGCGTGGCGGACGTCGACCGAACCATGACCGCGCATCGCCCCGCAGGGCGGCAGGTTGGTATAAACGCGATACCCGTCGAACTTGATGGCGGGAATATCGTAGATACCTTGCAAAAGCGCGCCGGCATACAGGATGGTGACAATGCCGTAACCGGCATAGGCACCCCCGCGTTGCACCACCTCGCAGGCGCAGGCGGTGATTTGCCCGTTTCGGCGCATGCCAAGTTTGAGCGTGACATCGGTATGCGGGCGGGCGCGGTGCGTCAGAAAATTCTCCTCTCTGGTCAGTTGCACAATCACGGTGCTGGCTGCGGCACGCGCAAGCAGGGCGGCGATGATCTCAAAGTTCAGGACCTCGACTCGCGCGCCAAAGCCTCCACCAACGAATGGTTTGATCACGCGGATCCGCGAGATGTCCATGTCGAGACAGCGTGCCAGCATCAGCTGAAGGTAATAGCCAACCTGAGTCACGCTTTGCACGGCGAGTCGCTGTGTTTGCGGGTCAAATTCGGCAAGGATGGCGTGTGGTTCGATTTGCGCGTGATTTACCTCGCTGCAGCTGATCCGGTCCTCGCGCACGAGATCGGCTTGATCGAATCCCGCTGCTACGTCGCCGAAGACATGATGAACCTCGCGCTCGATATTGCCGAGTTTGTCGTCATGCAGCAGCGTTGCGCCATCAGCGCGCGCCGCTGTCGACGAATAATAGGCGGGTAATTCGCGCGTCTCGAATTCGATCAACTCGAGCGCCTGCTCCGCGGTGGCGGCATCTATCGCCGCGACCGCGGCGATTGGCTCGCCACGATAGCGGACACGGTCGCGAGCAAGAGGATATTCGTTCATCGCAACCGGGAGCACGCCATAAGTGTACGGGCAGTCGGCGCCGGTGACGATCGCAAATACGCCGTCAAGCTCCCGCGCTTTTGTAACGTCGAGCCGTTTGATCTCGGCATGGCTGACCGGACTGCGAAAAATGCGGCCGACCAATGCGGCTGCGTGATCGAGATCGGCGGTATAGCGCGCGCGGCCAGTGACTTTGTCGATGCCGTCTATCAGCGGAACGCCGCGACGCCGCAACTCGGATGGCTCGCGCATAAGGCCGCTCACGGCGTTGCCTCCGCCGCGGCACGCACGGATTCAATGATCTTTACGTAACCGGTGCAACGGCAAATGTTACCGGCGAGCGCAGCTTTGATCTCCTCTTTGCTCGGCCGGGAATTACGCCGTAACAGCGCCTCTGCCGCCATGATCATGCCGGGCGTGCAAAAGCCACACTGCGTCCCGAGCATTTCATGAAAGGCTCGCTGCAGGCGATGGGGACGGTTCTGCGCCGCCAGGCCTTCGATTGTTTCGATCGATTGTCCGTCGCATCGCAGCGCGAGCACGAGGCAGGATGGTACCGGCTTTCCGTCGACCAGCACGGTGCAAGCACCACATTCACCGGTATCGCAGCCGATCTTCGTGCCGGTCAGGCGCACGACCTCGCGCAGGTAATCGACCAAAAGCAGGTTTTCGGCGACGGCATCGTCGCGCCATCGGCCATTGAGCCGCAGATGGATGAGCTGTTTCCTAGCGGACTCCGCCTGCTTCTGCGCCATGACTCGCCGCCATTGCAACAGTTTTGACAGCAAAGGCGCTTTTCGCCAGCGGTGCCATGACAAAGATCAAGTCGCGGCGATGATCTTCTCGCGGGGCCATTGCGCCCAACCCTTAAGGTATTCCCCCCAACAGCCCCGGGGATCCCGTTTTCTGACTTAAGTCAAGGCGTTTCCTGCGGTTCCTGCTTTCCTATCACGTCCGATCTGGGGCAGCTCCAGTGCTGGCGATCGACCGCGACTACAATGCAGCCGTTGCTTTTATCGACCGTCACGTCATTGAAGGTCGAGGCAATAAAGCCGCGTTCGTCGATCCAGCACGCGAGATCAGCTATGCGGAATTGAGCAATGCCGTAGCGCGGGTCGGTCCTGTCTTGATGCGACTTGGCCTGGAACGCGAAAATCGTGTCGTTCTCATCTTGCACGACACCGTCGACTTTCCCATCCTGTTCTGGGGCGCCATTCGGGCCGGCATCGTTCCGGTGCTTATCAACACGTTGCTGACATCCGACCATTATCATTATTTGCTGGAGGACACTCGTGCCAAGGTAGCCTTTGTTAGTCCCTCCGTCGTGCCAAGCGTGCTGTCCGCGGCCAAGGGGGTAGCAACGCTCAAGCATATCGTCGTGGTCGGTGAGCAATCGGACGGCTTACAGCGTTTCGACGCTCTGTTGGCCGCGCAACGCGAGCCGGCTTCCGCCGCCAAGACCTGCGCTGATGAAGTTGCCTACTGGCTTTACTCTTCGGGTACCACCGGGATGCCGAAGGGCGTCATGCATGTCCATTCGACCATGGATTTCATTTCGCGACTTCCCGGACGAAGCAGACTTGGATTCCGCGGAGACGACAGGGTGTTTTCCACCGCCAAATTGTTTTTTGCGTACGGCATCGGCACATCGATTTGCGTGCTCGGCGCCGGTGCGACTTCGATACTGTATCCGGATTGGCCGTCTCCTGCAGCGGTATTCGAGCTGCTTGCTCGCTATCAGCCGACCATGATGTTCGCTGTGCCGACGCTATATGCGGCGATGCTCGCAAGCCCGGAGTGCACCCCGGAAGCCGGGTCTCAACACCTACGATTGTGTTTCTCAGCCGGGGAGCCTTTACCGCCACATATCGGTCGCGGCTGGAAGGAGCGCTACGGGCTCGACATTTGTAACGGTGTCGGCTCAACCGAAATGGGGCATTTATTTCTTACCAATTTGCCCAGTGCGGTGGATTACGAATGCTCGGGCGTTCCCGTCGAAGGCTACGACATGCGGCTCGTTGATTCGTCGGGAGTTGACGTAGCTGATGGCGAAATCGGTGAGCTGTTGGTGCGCGGTCCATCGTCAGCCGCCGGTTATTGGAATCAGCGCGAACGCACGCGCCGCGTCTTCGAAGGCGAATGGACGCGTACGGGCGACAAATATATCCGGCGATCCGACGGCGCCTACAGCTACTGCGGCCGTACCGACGACATGTTCAAGGTGAGCGGGATCTGGGTTTCACCATTTGAAGTCGAAGCGGCGTTGGCGAGTCATCCACAGGTGCTCGAGGCCGCGGTCGTTCCCGCAAAAGACGACAAGGGTCTCGTCAAACCCTGGGCGTTTGTAGTTCTCAAAAACGGCGCTGGGGAAGGCTCAGGTCGCGCGCTCTACGAGGGCCTCAAAGCACATGTCAAGCGCACGGTCGGGCCATGGAAATATCCACGCTGGATCGAATTCGTCGACGCCCTGCCGAAGACGTCAACCGGCAAAATCCAGCGCTTCAAGCTGCGTGAACGCGCGGCTCTGTACTCGCCAGCGGGGGATGCGAGAGAGCCATGATCGATCTTTCGCACCTTGGTTGGCCCTTTTTCGACGAGTCGCATCGAGAGTTCGCGGCGACGCTCGATCAATGGGCGTGCCAAAACCTGGTGAAACTGTCCGATCGCTGCGATGTCGACCAAACCTGCAAGTCACTGGTTCGAGCATTGGGTGATGCCGGATGGCTGAGGACGGTCGTTCCCGCCAGTCACGGCGGTTCGTCGCGGCAAATCGATCTTCGCAAACTTTGCCTGGCGCGTGAGATTCTCGCCTGGCACCACGGGCTTGCCGATTTTGCCTTCGCCATGCAGGGCCTTGGCAGTGGATCCATATCGCTGTTCGGCAGCGATGCGCTGAAATCGAATTATTTACCTGGCGTGTGCGCCGGCCGCCGAGTTGCCGCGTTCGCGCTGACCGAACCGGCCGCTGGGTCCGATGTCGGCGCGCTGGCCACGACGGCAATCGCCGACGGCATCGATCATGTGCGCATCAACGGGATCAAGACATGGATTTCCAACGGCGGCATCGCCGATCATTACATAGTGTTTGCCCGCACCGGCGAGGCGCCGGGCGTCAAAGGACTGTCCGCGTTCGTCGTGGACGCGAACACACCGGGGCTGACCACGGTCGAACGCATTGAAGTCATTGCTCCGCATCCACTGGCGACGCTGCGTTTCCAGGACTGCTGCATTCCGGTGACGCAAAGGCTGGGCGCCGGCGGCGATGGCTTCAAGGTGGCGATGGCAACGCTCGACATATTCCGCGTCACGGTCGGCGCTGCGGCGCTGGGAATCGCCAGGCGAGCGCTGCACGAGGCCGCAAGCCGTGCTGCCACACGCATGCTGTTCGGCCGGTCGCTTGGCGATCTGCAGATGACGCAAGCCGCTATCGCTGACAGCGCCGCCGAAGTCGATGCCGCAGCGCTGCTGGTTTATCGCGCTGCCTGGAGCAAAGACACCGGCGCCGAACGTATCACCCGCGAATCGTCGATCGCCAAGATGTTCGCGACTGAAATCGGCCAGAAGGTCGTCGACCGCGCGGTGCAAATTCACGGCGGTAACGGCGTCCGCGTCGGCAGTAAGGCCGAGGCCTTGTATCGGGAGATCCGCGCACTGCGCATCTACGAAGGCGCCACCGAGGTGCAAAAGGTCGTCATCGCTCGCGAGCTCATGAAAGCGCGAGTGGCCGCTCCAGCCCACCGGCAGGTGCGCGCATGATCACACTCGAAATCGCAAATTCCATCGCCACTCTGACCTTGCACCGGCCGCCGGTGAACGCAATCAGCGATCGGCTTATCGAGCTGTTTGAGGACCGGCTCGACGAAATTGACGCTCGGCCGGATTGCAAGGTCGTGCATTTGCGCTCCAGCCAGAAGATTTTCTGCGCCGGCGCGGATTTAACCGAGGTTCGACAGCGCTTCGACGCGCCCGATGGTTCCGAGCGCGCTCATCGTTTTGTGTCGCGGTTGCAGCTTTTATACGACCGCATCGAACGATTGCCGCAAGTAACCGTGGCGGAGATCGCCGGCGCGGCCATGGGTGGCGGACTCGAACTTGCGCTCGCCTGTGATCTCCGCATCATCGCAACCGATGCCAGGGTCGGGCTTCCCGAAATCAGCCTGGGCTTGATCCCGGCTGGCGGCGGGACCCAGCGGCTGACGCGCTTGTGCGGCCGCGCCATCGCTGCGCGCCTGATTTTCGGCGCGGAGATCGTCGTCGGCGCCGATGCGGTTTTACTTGGACTGGCGCAGTGGGCCGCTGAGCACGACGACATTGCTCCCCGTGCCAGCGCGATCGTGCATCGCATCGCAACCTTTCCCGCCGCCGCGCTCCGCGGCAGCAAAATGTGCATTGCGGCGGCAGGTGATGCGGACGGAAGCGGTTATGCGAGCGAACGCGAAGCAACCCGCCAGCTGTCTACTCACCCCGAAACGCGCGAGCGCGTCGCTGCATTTCTTGCGAACCAATCGCGATGACATTCTTCAACCAAGAGGTATTCCGATGAAGCTCGACGGCAAAACCGCACTAATTACCGGAGGCGCGTCGGGAATTGGCCGCGCCATCGTCCTGTCGTTCGCGCGTCACGGGGCGCGCGTGATTTGCGCGGACATCAATCAGCACAAGGCAGCCGAGGTCGCCAAGGAGGCGAAAAGTGGAAATTATGCGATCGATTCGGTGGCGGTCGATCTCGCCGATCCGAAATCTGCGCGGCATTGCGCGGCCGAGGTGATTTCGCGGTACGCGCGCGTAGATCTCTTGGTAAACGCAGCCGGCTGGGGCGACGCCCAGAATTTCATGGACAACGCACCGGACTACATGGATCGGGTGATCGCTATCAATTTGGGCGGGCCAGTGCATTTCACCCAGGCGCTGCTGCCGGCGATGATCGAGGCCCGAAAGGGCAAGATTGTGAACATTGCGAGCGATGCCGGTCGCGTCGGCAGCTCCGGCGAGACAGTTTACGCTGCAGCTAAAGGCGGGGTGATTGCGTTCACCAAGTCGCTCGCCCGCGAATTGGCGCGCTTTGCCATCAACGTCAACTGCGTCTGTCCGGGCCCTACCGACACGCCGATGTTGGCGACCCGCTCGGAAAAACTGCGCGAAGCGTTCCTCAAGGCCATTCCGTTTCATCGCTTCGCGCGGCCGGAAGAGATCGCCGATGCTGTCCTGTTTTTTGCAAGTTCGCGCTCAGACTACATCACCGGTCAGGTGCTGAGCGTCAGCGGCGGGCTGACTTTTGCCGGATAATCGAACCGGGAGTGAAAGGAAAAATCATGAACGATACAGCAGCGCGTTTTCGTCCGGCCGGTTTGGAGTGGACAAGCTTTAGGGCGCAGCATTTCCTGTGGCGCCTCGATGGCAAGGTAGCCATCATCACGCTCAATCGTCCGGAACGAAAGAATCCGCTTACGCTCGAATCCTATGCCGAATTGCGCGATACGTTTCGTAATCTGCTCTACGCCGATTCAATCAAGGCGGTGGTGGTTACCGGTGCCGGCGGTAATTTTTGCTCGGGCGGCGATGTGCACGAAATTATCGGCCCGCTGGTCGAGATGCAGCGCAATGGCGATATGGCCGGATTGCTCGCTTTCACGCGCATGACCGGCGACTTGGTCAAAGCCATGCGCGCCTGCCCGCAACCGATCGTCGCCGCGATCGACGGCGTATGCGCCGGTGCCGGTGCCATTCTGGCGATGGCGTCGGACCTGCGCTATGGCACGGCCCGAAGTAAAGTTGCCTTCCTGTTCGTGCGCGTCGGGCTTGCCGGCGCCGATATGGGCGCCTGCAACATGCTGCCGCGTATTATCGGCGCCGGACGCGCTGCCGAGCTGCTCTATACCGGTCGGTCGATGGATGGAGCGGAAGCGGAGCGTTGGGGTTTTTACACCAAGTTGTGTGACCCCGAGGCGCTGATTGCCGATGCGCAGTCGCTGGCAAAATCGCTGGCCGAGGGGCCGAGCTTTGCCAATGCGATGACCAAGAAATGCATTCATCAGGAATGGAGCATGGGTGTCGACGAGTCGATCGAAGCTGAGGCGCAGGCGCAAGCGATCTGCATGCAGACCAAGGACTACGAACGTGCTTATCTCGCCTTCGTGAACAAGCAGCGCGCGAGCTTCGCTGGAAATTAGCTGGGACACGCACGGCAAATGTCATTGCGATCGCGGGTCGATGCTGTTATCGGTGGCGCTCCGCAAAATCCCACACCGCAGACCGAAATTGTCCGCCGGCCGTCGGCGCTGCGGGTGTTGCGCTTCCTCTTGCTGGGATGCGGCCTCGTTGCCTTCGCTGTCGGCCTATGGACCGGGTTCGCGCGGCTTGGCGTCGGTTTGACGGGCGCCGCGCCGCAATTCGTCGAATTCCACGGCGCGCTTATGATCTGCGGCTTTTTTGGCACGCTGATCAGCGTTGAACGCGCCGTCGCATTCAATCGGCCGTTCGCCTATTTGATTCCGGTCTGCGCCGCGACCGGCGTCTTCGCGCTGCTTGCAAAGGCTACAACATTTGCCGGCGCGGCGTTCTTGATGGCGAGCTTGGGACTTGCGGCAGCGTCGCTCTCCAACATGGGGCGGCTGCGGTCGGCGTTACTTGCAGGAATACCGTCGATCGCTGCGCTATCCTGGGGATTGGGCACATTGTTGTGGCTTGCAAATCGTCCGGCGGCAGAATCGGCCGGCTGGTGGCTGGCGTTTCTTGTGCTGACGGTCGCAGCCGAGCGGCTCGAGTTAAGCCGCGTTGCCACACCGCCACCGATCGCAAGAGCTTTGTTTGTCGCCATCGTCATCGTGATCTTGACTGGCACTGCACGTGGCGAACTGGATGGGCCGTCATCGCCTTACCTCGGTACCGGGCTCCTTGCCTGCGGCGCCTGGCTCCTGATTTACGATCTCGCCCGCCGAACCGTTAGGCTGAGCGGCCAGATTCGCTTTACCGCCGCATGCATGCTGCTGGGCTATGGCTGGTTGATTATTGCCGGCCTCGAACTCCTTGCCGGGCCATTGCATCTCACATTGTTCTGGTACGACGCCACCGTGCACGCAGTGACGCTTGGCTTCGTGCTGTCGATGGTCTTCGGCCACACCTTGATTATCTTCCCGTCGGTAATCGGCATGAAGCTGCGCTATTCCCCAGTCCTTTATTTGCCGCTGCTCTTGCTGCAAATCTCCGTCGCAATCCGGATCGTAGGCGATTTTTCTGGATCGACGGAGCTTCGATCGCTCAGCGGGTCTTTGACCGTTGCTGCAGTGGCATTGTTTGCCGTGACCATCGCCTCGGTTTCCGGTCGATCACGAACGCCGGCAGACGATGGCACAAGTCATCTAAAAGGAGTGGGAGCAAATTGATGTCGAGCCGAGTCCTCCTTCCGGACGGTTGGGCGCCGCCGATCGGATATGCCAACGGCATTGAAACGACGCCAGGCAAGATTGTATTCGTTGCCGGACAAGTCGGCTGGGATGCCAGCCAGAAATTCAAATCCGAAGAGCTTGTGCCGCAATTTGAACAGGCGCTCCGGAACGTGCTGCAGGTGCTGGCCGTCGCTGGTGGCCGACCCGACCACATTTGCCGGCTCACTGCCTATTGCACCGACAAGCGCGCCTATTTGGATGGCCGGCACGAACTCGGCCGAATTTGGCGCAGCCTGATGGGCCGTCACTATCCGGCAATGACCTTGGTGTTTGTCGTCGATCTTTTGGATCATCCCGCCAAGATCGAGCTGGAGGCGACAGCCGTTGTTCCCGCTGGCGGTTGATGAATGCGGTTACCGATCAGCGCCTTTGCGCAAATCCTTG
>Ga0310915_10000166_pt1 | contig 31258 bp, 18 predicted proteins | sample GREbulkMGAN111_FD_202508 | JGI IMG/M metagenome (GOLD analysis project Ga0310915, IMG submission 202508) | Lab enrichment of tropical soil microbial communities from Luquillo Experimental Forest, Puerto Rico - GRE.bulkMG.AN111 | ecosystem: Environmental > Terrestrial > Soil > Tropical forest >...
CCGCAGCGCTGAGAAACAAGGCTGGAGAGGGCGCCATGCCGAGCGGCGTAGAGTGGTGCTCGGCGAGGTGGTAGCAAAAGAACCCGGCGCTGTCCGCGACCTCCAACAGCTGCAACCGTTCCTCGTAGAGCCGGTGCAATGGCTCTGCGGCGCGGTCGATCCAATCGAACACTCCAAAAGCGACATCGGTCATTACCCATTCCTCCCTGCGTCTCAACGCATCCTACACCAAAGCCAAGGAGGCTGGCCGGTATCTATTTTCTCGACTCCGGGTTTAGCGTGTCCAGATCCGGACCATGCCGGCCCGGCCTTTGAGCGCCTGCTCCCCCCGATCGCGTAATTTTTCCGCCAATCCTGCCGCGTCCGCGGGGGATTGCGTTGTAACTGCGCACACGAGTGCGTCGCCGACGACGAGCGGCGTTGCGAGGCTGCGAGTCAGGGCCTGCAACCGGCTCGCAGTGTTCACGGTGTCGCCGATCACCGTGAACGAAAAGCTGTGCTCGGAACCGACATCGCCCAGCACCGCCGGTCCGTAATTGAGGCCGATGCCGATCGCCAGAGGCGGCTCGCCACGGGTCTCCCGTTCCGTGTTCCACGCATCGAGGGAGGCCAGCATCATATCGGCGCATTTGAGGGCATTGGCTGCGTCGGCTCCACTCGGTTCGGGCAGGCCGAACACAGCGAAGATCGCGTCGCCGATATATTTCTCGATCGTGCCGCCGCAGGCGAAGATCCGCGCCGTCATCCGCTCATGATATTCGCGCAGCATCGCCACCACCGCCTCGGGCGCCATGCCTTCGGCCATTGTCGTGAAACCGACGACGTCGGCGAACAATACCGCTACGGTCTGGCGCCGCACCGCGCCCAGCGGCTCGTCGCGATCAGCCAGCATCTCGACAAGGTTGGGCGAGAAATAGCGTGACAGGTTGTTGCGCGCGCGCTCGGCGGCAGCCTTTAGGCGCTCGATGTCGCGCAACTTGGCGATGTCCTCCAGGGTCTTTTGAATCGTAATTTCCAGGTCCTGCAGATCGACCGGTTTGGTCACGAAATCGAAGGCGCCCCGGTTCATCGCGGTGCGAATATTGGCCATGTCGCCATAGGCCGAGACGATGACCGCCTTGACCGCCGCTTGCTGCTCGCGCAGCCGGGCCAGCAAGGTGAGCCCGTCCATGACCGGCATATTGATGTCGAGGAGTATCAGATCGATGTCGGGTTCGGCGGCAAGCATGGCCAGCGCCTCCTCGCCGTGACGCGCGAAGCGGAAGGTAAACTCACGTTCGCGAATTTGTCGGCGGAAGCGTTGTTTGATCAACAGCTCGAAATCGGGCTCGTCATCGACGGCAAGGATCTTGGCCGAGCTCATAAAGAAAAACCATTCACCGCAGTGGACGCAGAGGGTGCACAAAGAACACGAAGCAGTTTAAGGTCCCCTTGCGTACCCGGTGCTTCCTTTGTGTCCTTTGCGCTAAGGAGTTGTTTTTCATGCGGAAGCCCCCGGCAACTGCCGCAGCTGCTCCTTCAAGAAATCAAAATCGACCGGCTTGGTAAGGAATTGGAGGGCGCCGGCCTCGGCTGCGTGCCGGCGGCGCTCGTCGTCGCCATAGGCGGTCACCATCATGACCGGCAAATCAGGGCGGCGCTGCTTGATTTCCCGCAGCAGGCTGAGCCCGTCCATGCCCGGCATGTTGATGTCGGACAAAAGCACGATCAGTTGCGGCTCGATCTCGTGCGCAAGCATTTGCAGCGCCTCCTCGCCGGAACCGGCGAAATGCAGCACATAGGTGCCCTGGCGCGCTTCGCGGCGAAAGCGCTGGCGAAACATTTCGGCGACATCGGGCTCGTCGTCAACGACGAGAATGCTAAAGCTCATGCCATCTTCCCTGCCATTGTCTCGTGCCTGCGCCGCGGCAGGTGGATCGTGAACTCGGTGAACTCGCCCGCCCGGCTGTCGACCGCGATCGTACCGTCGTGTTGCTGTGTGACGATGTCCCAGCTGATCGAGAGGCCGAGGCCGGTGCCTTCGCCGGTGGGCTTGGTGGTGAAGAACGGCTGGAACAGCTTGTCCCGGATCTCCGGCGGAATCCCGGTGCCGTTGTCGCGCACGCGGATTTCAACCGCCTTGCCGAGGTCACGCGTCGTCACGTTCAGCGCCGGGCGGAAGTCCGGCTCGGCTTCGTCGCGCTGTCGCTTGGTGGCGGCGTAAAAGCCGTTGCCGAATAGGTTCAGCAGGACGCGGGTTATTTCCTGCGGCGCCAGCTCGATCGGGGCGATCGCCGGTTCGAGGTCGCGCTCCAAGGTGATGTTGAAATTCTGATCCTGGGCGCGGGCACCGTGATAGGCGAGATTGAGCGCCTCTTCGACCAGGGCATTCAGGTCGACCTCGCGGCGCTCGCCGGAAGCTCCGCGCGAATGCTCGAGCATGCTCTTGACGATGCCGTCGGCTCGCCTGCCGTGCTCGGCAATCTTCTCCAGATTGCCGGTCAACAGCTCGATGGTCTCGTTGATCTCCTCGCGCTTGTCTCTGCTGAGTGCCGCAATGACGGGAACCACCTCGTCCTTCAGGTCCCCCAGCAGCTCGCCCGAGAGCTCGGCGAAATTGTTGACGAAGTTGAGCGGGTTTTTGATTTCGTGGGCGATGCCGGCGGTCAGCTGGCCGAGCGAGGCCATCTTCTCGGCCTGGACCAGCCTCGCTTGAGCCGCCTTCAGCTCGCTATAAGCGGCCTGCGCCGCGTCGCGGGCGGCGCTTGCCTCCCGCTCCTGCCGCCTCAGCTCGGTGGTGTCGAAATAGGTCAGCATGCGCTCGCCGTCGGCCAACTCCAGCACCTGGTAACGGAGAATGCGACCATCCGGACGCTGTGTTTCTATCGGTGCTATTTCCCCCTTCCGTACCGCCTCGATACGCGCGGCGACATACCCGTCAAACTCCGCTCCGGTTGCTTCATAGAGGCCGCTATTTCTGTTGTAGTTGATCAAGTCAGCCAAGGCGGCATTGGCTGAAATCAATTGCTCGGGAATCCGCCACATATCCCGGTACGCCCGGTTACAGATCTTGGCGCGAAGATCGGCGTCCATGAACAGAACACCGTAGTCGATCGTCTCGAGAACGGCGTTGAATTCCCTCAATAGCGAGCTCATTTGCTGCTCTGCCAGTTTTCGATCGTGAACGTCATAAATCCAGCATAGGAATCCCGGCTCCCCTTGAAACTCTATCGGGTCTGCCGAAAGCAGTATCCAACGCCTCCCGCCGTCACCGAGCGTCATTTCCATTTCGAAATCACGCACCCGACCATTCGCGCGAAGCAGCTGTAGAAATTCGTTGTAGACGTCGGTGGAAGGAAAGAGCGCACCAGCCTTGCTGCCGATAAACTCTTCAGGATGCGATCCGATCATTTCGAGGCAGCGCCGCGTCGCGTGACGGACGATACCCTCTTGCCGGGAGACGAGCAGCGCTCCGACAGGGCTTAATTCCATGACTTCGCGAAGCAGACGTTCTCGCTTCTCGATCGAGGAGGCGAAAAATTCTGTCGCTCGGGCCATTTCGGAAATTTCGTCCGACCCGGAAGTCGGCAAAGTGGTGTCCTCGCCGAAAACTCGCTTGCGCATGCTTTCGCTGAGGGTGCGAATCCGTCTGATCACCGATCGGTCGATATAAAGGACAGTAGCCGTGCCACCACAAGGGCATAATAGCATAAGTGCCGAAAATATGGTGAAATTCCTGCCATTCAAATTCGAATAATACTGACTTCGTCCCCCGACTGTATTTTCGACTTGCTTAATCAATTCCTGGGATGTGCCGACGAAATCGGCAGAGACCTGTCTATTGTCAATAAGAGCCCGACGAACACCGGCAGCAGCTTCGAGCTGGGCGGTGCGCGCGTCAAATACGTTTGCGGCACCGGCGCCGAACTGCTCCAGCAACGCCTCGATTGCGTCTGGGCTTTTGCGGTAGCTGGATGGGGCTCGGTTTAGCTTCGCCTGACCCTGCCTCTGCAAATCCAAGAAATCGGCGCGCAACCGGTCGAGTCGCACCGCATTATCGGCGGTTGCCGTCGACAGCAGGGCCACTACTTCGGCGCTCGCTGCCGCGGCCCATGTCCTCACCTCGTCCGGATCGCCATCTGGGGAGCTGCTCTCGCCCAGAGACCGCACATCGGGCGCCGCTAGAGCTTGAATTCGGCTCGAGAGCATCCCGAGGCGTGTAAGCGCATTGCCTGCCGTAGCTTCGGCGTCGATCCTCTGCGCAACCATATTGTCGAGGTGCACCAGGTTCTGCGCAAAAGCCTCCTTGTATTGCTTCAATGGCGCAAGATTCGCACTCGACACGCGCTCCAAATGATCCGCAATCCGGTTCAGCTCCTGCAGCTGGTCTTCTAGCTCCTGTTTAACGGCCTGGCGCGCGAAGTGGCTTTCGACAACGGCCAGCGTGGGAGCACTGGCCGAAAGCTTCTCGCTTCGCTGAGCCAACTCACTGGCAGCGGCCAGCGCCGGCAGGTTACTGGAAACAAGCTCGTCGAATCCGGCGCGATACCGATTGAACGCATAAAGCGCGAGAGCGCTCGTCCCTACTGCAAACGCGGTGATGGCTGTCAGCGACACAAGCAGCCGAAAAGCAACACCGAAGCGTGCGCGTTTCTCTGAGCCGAACGGTGTCGGTTGAGCCTCTGTCGGCTCCCCGGTGACGGACGCTCCCATAAAGGGACGTGCCGGAGATAGGGTTGAGGTGTCTACCTCGCTGGCCGACATCAATATGCTCCACTACTCTGTGACAGTCCGATCCGGCGAATTCGCCGAAGTTAAACAAGAACAACCACCCTGCTCTCGATCAATTCGTCACATTCGCCACCAGAGGGCATTCGGTTTCAGCGACCGGCTGAAACGCCATCTTCCCCGGTATTGTTCGCAAGATCCGGTAATAATCCCATGGGTATAACGATTCCTCGGGACGCTTGACCTGGACGAGGTACATGTCGTGAGCCATTCTTCCATTGGCCCGCACCTCGCCCTTCTTCGCAAAGAAATCGTCCACCGGCAGTTCACGCATTTTTGCCGCCACTTTCTTGCCGTCATCGCTGTTCGCCAGCTGCACTGCCCGCAAATAATGGCGGGCCGTCGAATAGACGCCGGCATGTGCCATGGTGGGCATCGTTCCTCTTCGGTCAAAGAATCGCTTTGACCATCTCCGCGTCTCATCGTCGTTGTCCCAATAGAAGCCATCAATGAACGCCATCCCTTTTGTGAGCTCAAGACCAAGAGCATGAATATCCGAGATGTAGACGAGCAAGGGCGCCAGCGTCTGCGAGCGTGGAGAAACACCAATCTCTGCCGCCTGCCTGATTGCGTTGATAGTGTCCCCACCCCCGTTGGCGAGCGCAATGACCTTGGCGTTCGACTCCAGGGCCGCCGTCACGAACGGACCAAAGTCGCTGGTGTTGATCGGATGGCGGGCCGACCCCACAACCTGACCGCCGGCGGCCGTAATTGCGGTGCTTGCCAACTGTTCCAGGGACCAACCAAATGCGTAGTCGACAGTAATGAAAAACCACGTGTTGAGGCCGAATCCGACCATCGTCGGCGCCAAATTCATCGAATTTGAATGGGTGTCATAAGCCCAATGAAAACCTGTATCGCGGCACTGCTTTCCTGTGAGTTCGGTCGTTCCCGCTGATACCGTAACCGAAACCATTCCTCGATCTGCCGCCAGCTTCTGCCCGGCCAGTGCAATGGTCGAATTCGGCATGTCGAGGATGACCCCCACCTCGTCATTATCAAACCAATCGCTCACGATCTTGGTGGCGGTTTCTACGTTGTGTTGGTGGTCGGCAACAAGGACCCGGATTTCCTTCCCAAGAACCCTTCCGCCAAAATCTTCTACAGCCATTCGAGCGGCTTCCGCCGATCCCTCCCCCGAAAGCGTAGAATAAATCCCCGTCATGTCGGTGAGGACGCCGAGGTTAATGGACTGTCCCATTGCGTCGGGAATCGATGCCCATAATGAGATGAAAGATACGTAGCCAATGAAGAAAGAAACGAGTCTGGCTAAGGCGGTCATCCGGCGGCCTCCGCTGCTATCGTCGCCCGGCTGGCGCGAGGCAGGCGGATCGTGAACTCGGTGAATTCGCCGAACGTGCTGTCGACCGCAATCGCGCCGCCATGCTGCTGGGTGATGATGTCATAGGTGATCGACAAACCCAGCCCGGTGCCTTCGCCGGTCGGCTTGGTCGTGAAGAACGGCTGGAACAGCTTGTCCCGGATCTCGGGCGGGATGCCGGTGCCGTTGTCGCGCACGCGGATTTCAACCGCCTTGCCGAGGTCAGGCTTCGTCGCGCTGTCGCTTGGTGGCGGCGTAAAAGCCGTTGCCGAATAGGTTCAGCAGGACGCGGGTTATTTCCCGCGGCGCCAGCTCGATCGGGACGATCGCCGGGCCGAGGTCGCGCTCCAAGGTGATGTTGAAATTCGCATCCTGGGCGCGCGCACCGTGATAGGCGAGGTTGAGCGCCTCTTCGACCAGGGCATTCAGGTCGACCTCGCGGCGCTCGCCGGAGGCTCCGCGCGAATGCTCGAGCATGCTCTTGACGATGCCGTCGGCGCGCCGCCCGTGCTCGGCGATCTTTTCGAGGTTGCCGGTAAGCATGTCGACGACCTCGTCGATGTCGGCACGCTTGTCGTCGTCGAGTGTTGCCAATGCGGGGGCCGCGGTCTCCTTCAGCTCGTCGAGCAACTCGACCGAGAGCCCCGCAAAGTTGTTGACGAAGTTGAGCGGGTTCTTGATCTCGTGGGCGATGCCGGCGGTCAGCTGGCCGAGCGAGGCCATCTTCTCGGCCTGGACCAGGCTCGCCTGCGCTGTCTTCAAGTCGCGATAGGCAGCTTCGGCCGCGTCGCGGGCGGCGCGGATCTCGGCCTCCGAGCGCTTGCGCTCGGTGATGTCGCTGTAGATCAGCACAAACCCGCCGCCCGGCACCGCATTGCGCCGCACCTCGACGATCCGTCCGTCCGGTCGCGTGCGCTCCAGGCGCAACTCCTGGCCGGTATCTTCGAGACGGCGGCTGAGCTCCGCCTCGATGTCCTCGATGCCGAATTCGCCGCGTTCGGCAAGGATGCGAATGTAGTCCGCATAACTCGGCCGTTCGGTCAAGACGGCATCGGGTAAGTCGAGAAGCTGTTGGAAATTGCGGTTCCAGGCGGCAAGCCGCAGCTCCTCGTCGAACATCGCCACACCATCAGCCATATTGTCGAAGGTAACGCGCAACTCGGCCTGGGCCTGGCGGATCTCGTCGAGCAGCCGCGCATTTTCCATGGCAATGACGGCCTGCGCAGCGCAGTTCTGCACCAGTGCAACTTGTTTATCAGTAAATGGACGCACCTCTTGGCGGTAGATTACGAATAGCCCGACGATGTATGCGTCCTTGACTAAGGGCACCGCCAAAAGGGTGCGAAATCCAGCTAGCTCGACTCCGGCGACCGGCAAGGGAATGCCCCGCCGATAACCCTCTCCCGCCGCTACGTCGGCGATATGAAGAACTGACGCGTCGAGCAAGGCAGGTCCGAGAATGGTCTTTAGTCGTACCGGCCGAGAACTCAGAAACTCGGCAAACTGTGTCGGCACGTTGCGCATAGCGACTAGCCGGGCGAAGTCGCGGTCGCGGGTGAACAACGTCCCGAATGCCGCATCGCACAGCTTCATCGCCTTTTCGAGCATCGCGTCGAACACCGGCTGCAGCTCGCCCGGCGAAGAATTAATGACCTGCAATACCTCCGCGGTCGCGGTCTGCTGATCGAGCGCTTCGGAGAGTTCGGCGGTGCGCTCCTCGACCTTCTGCTCGAGTTCCGAATAGGATTTCTGCAGATCCGCGGCCATGCTGTTGAACTGGCTGGCGAGGCCTTCGAGTTCGTCGCCGGTATGGATGTCGATGCGGCCATCGAGCTCGCCGGCCCCGATCCGCGCCGCCCCCGTTTGTAGCTCCCGGATCGGCCCAGTCATCCGGCGGGCCATGGCAAAGGCAGCAATGGCGGCCACGCCTAGCCCGACCAGCAGCAGCATCAGGCTGCGCGCCGCCTGGCCATAGAGGGGGGCAAACGCCTCGGCGAGCGGCACCTCGACAAAGACCAGCCAACCGAGCGGTGCAATCGCCGCATGGGCGGTCAAGACCGAGTTCCCGGTGATACCCTTGGCAATGCTAACCGCCGGTTCCGCGCCCGGTGCTGCCGACAGTGCCGCCGCCACTTGCGGCAATTTCGCCAGCTCGCTGTCGCGCAACACCAGGCTGATATCGGGGTGGGCGATCAGCCGGCCGCGGCCATCGACGACGTAGGCGTAGCCGCCCTGGCCGATCTTCAACCCGGTGATGACATCCCAGATCAGCTTCAGATTGATTTCGGCGACGGTAACCCCGGCATTCTTGCCGGCGCGCACCATCCCCATCGTCATGTAGGGCTCGGATTCCTTGCGGAAATAGACCGGGCTGAACCAGATGCCGTGCGCCTTAGCCTGGGTGAAGACGGGCGCCAGCGAGAAATCCTCCTCGCTGCCGACGGCATCCTCGGCCAACCGTGAAACCTTGAGCTGCTCCTTGCCCGCGGCGTCGAGCTCGGTCAGTTCGGTGATCGCCGGGGCCTGCCGCAACAGCCGCACATAGTCGAAGCGGCGCTGGTCGAGCGGTCCGGCCGCCCAGCGCGCATGCGTCGTCCAGCCGATCTGGCGCTCGATCTGGTCGATAAATTCCTCTATGCGGCGTGCCGCCGCGTCGGCCTTCTCCTGCTGAACGCGCAGCAGGGCCTCCTTGTGCTGCTGGTAGGAGAACCAGAAATCGAGCGCGCTGTTGACGATCAGCGCCACCCCAACGAGCGCGATGAACAACAGCGCGTATTTGCGCAGCAGGCGCCCGCGCGGGCGTGGCGCAGGGCCCGCCGTGGTGTCCTCCGCGACGGGCCATGCCGATACCGAAGGCGGCGTAATCTTTTCGGCCGTGCTCATTCGATGACCTCGTCAGCGCCATCGAGGATCGCGGCCGGGATGCTGACGCCGATCGCTCGCGCCACATGCTGATTGATCACGAGCTCGAACTTGGTCGGCTGCTCGACCGGCAGATCGGCGGGCTTGGCGCCCTTCAGGATGTGGTCGATATAGCTCGCGAGATGGCGAACGATGTCGAAAATGCTGGCACCGTAGCTGAGGAGCAGACCGGCATCCGTGAAATCGCTTGGCTGCCGCTGATCGCGGGCAACCCGACGGCGCCGATCTCCGGCGCCTTCGACACGAGAGTTACGTCATTGTCGACGACGAGCGCATCGGGCTTCGCCTGCTTGATCGCTTCGAGCGTGGACGGGACCTCAGTTGCGTCATGGACGGGGAAATCGTCGATGGTAGGCGCATCGGCGCGGCGCTCCGCTGCCGCCCGCAACATGCCCAGCTGGGCGGCGCCCCAGGGGCTCAGCACTCGCAGCATCCCGATCTGCCGCGCGCGGGGGAGGACCTCGACCAGCAGCTCAAGCCATTTTCCCACCAGTTCGTGACCGACCTGAACGGTCATCCCAGTGACGTTGCCGCCCGGATGGGAGAGGCTGGCGGCAAGGCCTAACCCAACCGGATCGCCGCTGAGCGAGACGATCGGGATCGTTCGGGTCAGCGTAGCGACGGCATAGGTCGCGCGGCCAAACGCCGAGATCAGGTCCGGCCGTGTTGCGACCGCCGCCGCGGCGAGCTCAACCAGCCGCGCTTCGCTGCCGTCGGCGTAGCGGTAATCGACGATGAGATTGCGGCCCTCCTCGTACCCGAATTCGCGCAGACCGGCCTTAAATCCCCTGAGCGTGTCCCCGGCGCTGTCCGCCGAGCCGAACCAGAGAAAAACGATACGCGGCACCCGGGTCTGCGCCTCGGCGAGCCGAGGTACACCGAGAACTGCGCTCGCGAGCGCTGCGGCGAAATCGCGTCGCTTCACTCGATGACCTTCTCGGCGCGGTCGAGCATCGCTTCGGGGATCGTCAGCCCCATGGTCCTTGCGGTTTTGAGGTTGAGCACGAGCTCGAATTTGGTCGGCTGCTGGACCGGCAGATCGGCGGGCTTGACACCTTGCAGCAGCTTAACGAGCTGCCGGGCCATCTCATCTCGCCAGACCTGGACGAGGCGTGGGCCATAGCCGGCGAGCCCGCCCTCCTCGGCGGCTTCCGGCCATTGATAGATAGCTGGCAGGCGCAGCACTGCCGCTCGCTCGATAATGAGCTGACGCTGGCTGCCCAGGAGCGGTGACGACAGCACGTTGAGGCCCGAGGCGCCCGCGGCCTGTGCCGCGTCGATGGCGCCGACGATCTCATCCGGCTCGGCAACCCGGTGAAGCGACAATTCGATGCCGCGTGCGCGGGCGGCGTCACCCAGTGCCTCAAGCTGGCCGGCCGCTTTTGTGTTGGAGTCGACGAGGGCGGCGATGCGGCGCACGCCGGGAATCAGCTCGATCAAGAGTTGCTGTCGCTTGCCGTCGAGCTCGGTGGCAAGGATGCTGATGCCAGTAGTGTTGCCGCCAGGGTGGGCCAGCGAGGTGATCAAACCCGCCCCGAGCATATCGTCGGCAATCGCGAGGATTGGAATGGTCGCCGTCGCCTGCTGCGCCGCGCGAATTGCAGCATCCCCGACGGGCAGAATGACCTCGACCTGCGCTTTGACCAGCTGCGCTGCAACGTCCGAAAACTGCTCGACGTGCAAGCCAAATCCGCGCGGATCGATCGTCAGATTTTGACGCTCGACGAAGCCCTGCCGCCGAAGCCCCTCGAAAAGCGCAACATATGCCGGCGAGTCGCGTGGAAGGAGGGCCAAGGCGCCGATGCGATAGGTCCGTCCGGGCTGCTGTGCGCGCAGCTGCAGCGGCCAGGCCGCAGTCGCCCCGCCGAAGAGCGCGATGAGACGGCGTCGGTCCATCATTCGACCACCTTGTCGGCGCGGTCGAGCATCGCTTCCGGGATCGTCAGTCCCAGCGCCTTTGCGGTTTTGAGGTTGATCACCAGCTCGAACCTGTCCGGCTGCTCGACCGGCAGATCGCCGGGCTCGGCGCCGTGGAAGATTTTGACGACCTGGCGAGCGTTCTGCCGGGCCATCGCGCTCTGGCGCGGGCCGTACGCGGCAAGACCGCCAGCCTCCGCCTCTTCGGGCCATTGGTAGATCGCCGGTAATTTGAGCGCCGCGGCGTGGTCGATGACCAGCTTTTGGTTCACGGAGAACAGCGTTGACGCCAGGACGTTGAGGGCCTCTGCGCCCGCGGCGTGCGCGCTGTCGATCGCCGGCACGAGCTCTTCGGCTTTCGCGACCCGGTACAGCGATAGTTCGACGCTGTGCGCCCGCGCCGCCGCTTCGAGGGTGTGCAATTGCTCGGGCGCGGTTACGCCGTCCTCCGCAAGAGCCGCGATATGGCGTCCGCCGGGGACCAGCTCCATCAGCAGCTGCTGACGCTTGCCGTCGAGCTCGGTGGCAAGGATGCTGACCCCGGTCGTGTTGCCGTCGGGATGGGCAAGCGAGCGCACCAGTCCGCTCAACACCAGATCGTCCGCGATCACGACGAGAGGGACCGTTCGCGTCGCTTCCTGGACGGAGCGGATCAGTGGATTTCCGGAGGTGAAGATCGCATCGACCCCGGCCGCGACCACCACCTGCGCGATGTCGCCAGCCTTATCGAGGGGAACGGGAGCACGGAAATCGACCTGCAGGTTTTGTCCTTCGACAAATCCCGACCGGCGCAGCTCATCGGCGAACGCGGCGAAGTAAGGTCTGCCTGGCTGCGCCGTCGGGACCAGCCAGCCGAGGCGGTAGACCCGCCCGGGCTCCTGCCCGTGCAGCTCCAGCGGCCAAGCCAGGGTCGCCCCGCCGACCAGCGCGATGATTTTGCGCCGATCGATCATTCGATGACCGCCTCGGCACGGGCGAGCGGACGGCGATCGTCCGAAATGCCAATGTTCTGCATGACTCCCTGCTCGACGTGCGCGGCGCTCGGCGGACGACGAAACTCTTATCGAGGAACGATACACCTCCGGTCTTCGATCTACCAGCGGTGGCTCCCAAACGGACAGCCGCCGAGCCCCAGACGGCCGCGCGCCCAGTAGGCGGTTACGGGCAAAGCAATCTCGTCACCGCCGTCATGCGGCTCTACCGGTCACCGCATGGCGGGCGCGCGGCAGGCGGATCGTGAATTCGGTGAACTCGCCGAACGTGCTGTCGACCGCGATCGTGCCGCCATGCTGCTGGGTGACGATATCGTAGCTGATCGAGAGACCCAACCCGGTGCCTTCGCCGGTCGGCTTGGTCGTGAAGAACGGCTGGAACAGCTTGTCGCGAAGTTCGGGCGCGATGCCGGTGCCGTTATCGCGCACCCTGACCTCGATCGCGTCGCCGAGACCCTTCGTCGTCACCTTCAGCACCGGCCGAAAGCTGTCGCCGGCCTCGCGCCGGCGTTTGTCGGCAGCATAAAAGCCGTTGCCGAACAGATTGAGGAACACCCGTGTGACGTCCTGCGGCACAAGCTCGATCGGAGCGATGGCGCGGTCGAGATCCCGCTCCAGCGTAATGTTGAAGCTCTGATCCTGGGCGCGCGCGCCATGATAGGCGAGGTTCAAGGCCTCCTCGACGAGAGCGTTGATGTCGGCCGACTGCCAATCGCCGCTGCCGCCGCGCGAATGCGCCAGCATGCTCTTGACGATGCCGTCGGCACGGCGGCCATGCTCGGCGATCTTGTCGAGATTGCCGGTCAGCATATCGATCGTCTCGTCGAGTTCCGCACGCGCTGCCTCGTCGAGCGTAGCGATGCCGGGCGCAGCCACTTCCTTCAACTCGTCGAGAAGTTCGACCGAGAGCCCGGCGAAGTTGTTGACGAAGTTGAGCGGGTTCTTGATTTCGTGGGCAATGCCGGCGGTCAATTGGCCGAGCGCCGCCATCTTCTGGGCATGGAAGAGACTAGCCTGCGCCGTCTGCAATTCCTGCAGCGCCTTCTCGGCGGCGTCCCGCGCAGCGCGGATCTCGGCCTCCGCGCGTTTGCGCTCGGTGATGTCGCCGTAGATCAACACAAAGCCGCCGCCCGGCACCGGGTTGCGGCGCACCTCGACGACTCGCCCGTCCGGCCGGGTCCGCTCGAAACGGGTTTGCAGCCGCGCATTCTCGACGTTGCGGGCGAGTTCCGATTCGAGGTCGGCCGAGGGGTATTCGCCGCGCTCGGCGAGATAACGGAAATATTCGGCGAAGCTCGGCCGCGCCGCCAGAAACGCATCCGGCAGGTCGAGGATCTGTTGGAAATTCATGTTCCAGGCCGCGAGCCGGTGGTCGCCGTCGAACATGACGACCCCATCGCCCATATTGTCGAAGGTGACGCGCAACTCGGCCTGACGCTGGCGGATCTCGTCGAGCAGCCGGGCATTGTCCATTGCGATGACCGCCTGCGCCGCAAAGCTCTGCAAAAGGGCGATTTGCTTGTCGGTGAACGGCCTCACCTCCTGGCGATATGCGGTGATGTAGCCGAGAAGTGCGGCTTCTTTTCGGAGTGGGATGAACAGCACGGTGCGGACGCCCTCGAACTCCACGACGGCTCGCGGGATCGTGAATTCCAGCACCTGGAAATCGGGGATTTGGACGAGGCTTTCCCCTTGTAGCAATCGCTCCGGTGGCGAGCCCGGCGGCAGTCTTCGCGGGGTGCGCAATAATCCCGCGAGTCGCTCCGACACACCACGCGTAGCAATCGCTCGGAAAACCTCACCGTCGTTTATCACCAAAGCGCCCTTAGCGGCGCCGCAAAGGCTGTGCGCCTTGTCCAAAATCGCTTCGAACACCGGTACCAAGTCGCCGGGCGAGGAATTGATCACCTGCAACACCTCGGCGATCGCCTGCTGCTGCTCCAGCGACTCGCGCAGCTCTGTCAGCAGCCGCGTGTTCTCGATCGCGATGACGGCTTGGTCGGCGAAGGTGCGCACCAGCTCGATCTGCCGCTCGGTGAACGGCTCGACCCGCTCGCGCGCCAGCACTAATACTCCTATCGGTTGACTCTGGCGCAATAGCGGCACGCCAAGCGCAGTGCGCTGTTTGCCCAGCGTTATCGCCTCCGGCAAGCGATATTCCGGGTCGCCGGCGACATCGGCGACATGGACGACCCCGCCGTCGAGCACCACTCGCCCCACCATCGTGCCGCGGTCAGGCGCGATCGGGTGCGACCGCAGGAAGCTTCCGAATTCGACCGGAAACCCGTAATTCGCCGCCATCCGGTAGACCTCGCCCTCGCGACGGGACACCAGAGCCATCTCGGCCAGACACAGCCGTGCCGCAGTCTCGACCAGCGTATCGAGCACCGGCTGCAGATCGAAGGTAGAGCGGCTGATGACCTTCAAGACGTCACTTGTTGCAGTCTGGTATTCGAGCGATTCCTGAAGGTCGGTTGTGCGGTCGCGCAATTCATTGAGCAGTCGCGCGTTCTCCATCGCGATGACCGCCTGCGCCGCGAAGTTTTCGAGGAGCGCAAGCTGCTTTTCAGAGAAGGGGCGCACTTCCTGCCGGAACACCACGATCGTGCCCAGCAGAGCGCGGTCTTTGCGCAGCGCCACGGCAACGACGCTACGGGCGCCAGCGAGGTCGGCAATGGCACGGCGGTTCGGTTCACCTGATCGATACAGATCGGTGTCCATCATGTCGGTCACATGGACCAGCCGTTCTCCGGACGCCAACCTCCCCGGGGCGCTCTGCGGTCCGTAAATCGGCGGATGCGCTTGCATGAACTCGGCGTACGCCGACGGTACGCCTTGCAGCGCAGCATGCTGGAACCGCTTGCCGTCATAGGTCAACAGGATCCCGAAAGCGGCCTCGCATAGGCGCGTGGCCTTTTCGAGCATGGCATCGAAGACCGGCGTGAGGTCGCCCGGGGATGAATTGATGACCTGCAAGACCTCGGCGGTCGCGGTCTGCTGTTCGAGCGCTTCGCGCGTTTCGGTCAGAAGCCGCGCGTTCTCCATCGCAATGACCGCCTGCGCCGCGAAATTCTGCAATAGCGCGATTTGCTTAAGCGAGAACGGCCGCACTTCCTGGCGATAGATGCTGATTGCGCCTAGTAACGTCTCGTCCTTGCGCAGGGCTGCAAGGACATGGCTGCGAGCACCGCCCAAATCGACGATCGCCCGGCGGAGCGGGTCGCCATGCCGGTAAATCTCTTCGGCGGCCATGTCGTCGGTGATGATTAGGTTCTCGCCCCTCAATGCGCGCTCAAGCCCGGACCCTGGATCGTAGTGAGGCAGTAACGGTTGGCTCAGGTACTCCACAAACGCAAGCGGCGCACCGTGCACTGCCGCTGCGCGATAACAATCGCCCTCATAGGCCCACAGCACGCCAAATGCAGCCTCACACGACCGCATCGCCTTTTCGAGCATCGCATCGAACACCGGCGTGAGGTTGCCGGGCGAGGAATTGATTACTTGCAGCACCTCGGCGGTTGCGGTCTGCTGCTCCAGTGCTTCGCGCGTCTCGTTGATGAGCCGCGCATTCTCCATCGCGATCACTGCTTGCGCCGCGAAATTCTGCAGCAATGCGATCTGCTTGTCGGTGAACGGCCGCACCTCCTGGCGGTTGCAGGAGATTGCGCCGAGCAGCTTGCCGTCTTTGCGCAGCGGCAACATAAGATTGGTGCGCACGCCGCCGCGCCCGGAGACGGCGCGGGCGGTCGGAGTGTCGAGCAATGTCAGATCGGGATTGTGCACCCAGCGGACACTGTCATCCAGCAGCTGGGTCGTGGCGGAGAGGACAACCCCTTCGCGCAGCCGCTGCGCCAGGTCTTCGGGATAGCCGTGCGTCGCGGCCGCGCGAAAAAGCTCGCCGTCAAACAGGAATAAGCTCCCCAGCGTCGCGCCGCACAGCGTGTGCGCCTTGTCCAGAATCGCCTCGAACACAGGGGTGAGATTGCCGGGCGAGGAATTGATCACGCCCAACACCTCGGCGGTCGCGGTCTGCTGCTCCAAAGCTTCGCGCGTCTCGGTCAGCAGCCGCGCATTCTCCATGGCGATCACCGCCTGCGCCGCGAAATTCTGCAACAGCGCGATTTCTTTGTCAGAGAAAGGTTTTACCTCCTGGCGGTAAATGACAAAGATACCCAGGACTGCGTCATCTTTAACAAGCGGGACGGCAAGGCCGGTTCGTGCCCCGCCCAGGTCGACAGTGGCGCGACGCAACGGGCTTTGGCGGTAGGAGGCAGACGCCGCCAGATCTCCGATATGTACGAAGCTGTGGCCGCGAGCAATATCGCCCAGCGCGGCCGAATCCGCGAGTTCGATCGGCACGCTGAGAAATTTGGCAAAGGCGGCAGGCACGCCGTGCAACGCGGCCGCATAAAAGCGCTCACCCTCATATGTCCACAAGATGCCAAAGCCCGCTTGGCACAGGCGTGTCGCCTTTTCGAGCATCGCGTCGAAAACGGGCGGGAGATCGCCTGGGGAGGAATTGATGACCTGTAATATCTCGGCAGTCGCGGTCTGCTGCTCTAGTGCCTCGCGCGTCTCGGTCAGGAGCCGCGCGTTCTCCATCGCGATGACCGCCTGCGCCGCGAAGTTCTGCAGCAAAGCGATCTGCTTATCAGTGAATGGTCGGACTTCCTGACGATATGCGCCGATTGTACCCACCAACCTGCCGTCCTTACGCAGCGGCACGGCGACATAAGTCCGAGTGCCGCCCAGCTCGACGAACGCACGCTGTCGAGGGTCGCCCGACTGGTAGGCCGCTTCTTTCGTCATATCCTCGAAATGGACGAAGTCTTCGCCGTCCAGCATCCGGCCTACCGCAGTGTGCTTACCCGGTTCTCGCGGGGTGCAGGAAAGAAACTCTGCCAAGGCAGGCGGTACTCCGTGTAGTGCGGCCGTCTGGAAATGGCTGCCATCGCCAACGAGCAAAATCCCGAAGGCGGCTTCACAGAGCCGCATAGCCCTGTCGAGCATCGCGTCGAATACCGGTGCGAGCTCGCCCGGCGACGAGTTGATGACCTGCAAGACCTCGGCGGTGGCGGTCTGCTGCTCCAGTGCCTCGCGCGTCTCGGTCAAGAGCCGCGCGTTCTCCATCGCAATGACCGCCTGCGCCGCGAAATTCTGCAGCAGCGCAATTTCCTTGTTGGAGAACGCTCGGGGCTCGCGTCGGGCAATGGAGATCGTGCCCAGCACCGCATCGTCTTTGCGTAGCGCCACAACCAGCAAAGCGCGGATACCGGCAGCGACGTTCGCTCGCGCTATGGGAAGGTCGAGCAGCGCCAGATCGGCGATGTGGACGAAGGGAGCGCCATCAATTAATTCCTGGAGGAGTGGGTTGTCCGAACCGCGGACCCCCTGCCGCAGCGTGCTCGCCAGCGGCTCCCCATAACCGCGTTGGACGATGGCGCGCCACCTGTCGCCTTCAAAGATCCCCAACGACCCGAGAGCAGCTCCGCAAAGCTTATGCGCCTTTTCCAATATCGCGTCGAACACCGGCGCCAAATCGCCGGGCGATGAGTTGATAACCCCTAATACCTCGGCGGTCGCGGTCTGCTGCTCCAATGCCTCGCCGAGATCGCGATTGCGGGTCTCGATCTCATTGAACAGACGCACGTTCTCGAGGGCGATGGCGGCCTGGTCGGCGAAGGTCTCGAGGAGCGTGATCTGGATCGGGGTGAACGGCCTGACCGCGCGACGGCCGCAACCGACGACGCCGATCGGCTTGCCGTCACGGAAGATCGGCACCGCAAGGAACGAGCGGTAGCCGGCTACCGATTGCAGCACTTCGACCGTGCGCGGGTCGTAGTCGGGGTCGCTCAGCACGTCCGCGAGATGTGCCGGCCGAGCGTCGAGAAAAGCCCGGCCCATGGCGAAGCGCCGACCAGGCAACCGCGGAAACAGGCTGTGAAAAGCCGCGGACTCGTCCGGTGACATGTTGTTGAGCGCCACGAGGTGCAGCAGCCCGTCTTCGAACCGCGCCACCGCGCTGAATTCGGCCTCGCAAAGGCTCGCCGCGTGCGCGACGATGGCCTCGAAGACCGGACGAATGTCGCTCGGCGAGCGCGAGATTACGCTCAGGATCTCACTCGTCGCGGTCTGCTGTTCGAGGGCTTCGCGCGTCTCGGTCAGCAGTCGGGCATTTTCGATCGCGATCACCGCCTGCGCCGCGAAATTTTCGATCAGCGCAATCTGCTTGTCAGTGAAGGGCCGAACCTCCATGCGATGCAGGACAAACCCGCCGACGACTCCTCCTTCCTGCAGCAACGGCACGAATAGCGCCGTCCGGATGCCGGCCTTCTCGACCGCCGCCGTCTCGGCCGGCGCTCTGCGCCGGTATGATTCGTCCTCGCGCGTGTCGGGAAGGTGAACGACCGCCCTGCTGGCCAGCATGCGATAGGGCACCGAGTCCTGGGTGATGATGTGCGGTACCGGCACATTGAGCGGTAGAATTTCGTCGAAACCTTCCGGCACTCCGAAACTCGCGGTGCGGCTGAACGCGCCGTCCTCGTAACGGAGCAGATGGGCCGTTTCGGCCTCGCAGAGTCTGCACGCCCGTTCGAGCATAGCGTCGAACACTGGCGCAAGATCGCCGGGAGAAGAGTTGATGACCTGCAACACCTCGGCGGTGGCGGTCTGCTGCTCTAATGCCTCGCGCGTTTCGGTCAATAGCCGCGCGTTCTCAATAGCGATGACCGCTTGCGCCGCGAAACTCTCGAGCAGCGCCAGTTCTGTGTCGGTAAACGGTCGAACTTCGAGGCGCGCAGCGACGATTTGCCCGAGCAAAGCATCATCTTTGCGCAGCGCGACATAGGCGACGGTTCGGATGCCGCTGAGTTTGGCCCCCAACCGCGTACCCGGATCGTCGACCTCCGCCATGTCGGCGCAGTGAGCGATCCGCGCCCCATCGATTAGGGCGCGGCTCGGGTGGTTGGGCCCCAGGGTGTAGCCCTGCCGTAGGAGTTCCACCATTGGTTCCGGGAAGCTGCGCATTGCGATGCCGCGGAACTTCTCGCCATCCCAGAGCTGCAAGCTGCCGCAGACGGCGCCGCACAGCGTGTGCGCCTTTTCCACTATCGCCTGGAACACCGGCGTGAGATCGCCGGGCGAGGAATTGATGACCTGCAACACCTCTGCGGTCGCGGTCTGCTGCTCCAAGGCCTCGCGTGTCTCGTTAATGAGCCGCGCGTTCTCCATCGCGATAACTGCCTGTGCGGCGAAGTTCTGCGCCAGCGCGATCTGCTTGTCAGTGAACGGGCGGACCTCCTGGCGGTAGATCGCAAAGGCGCCGAGCAGGTTGTCGCCCTTGCGCAGCGGCACCGTCAGGTAGGTGCGTGCGCCGCCGACATCAACCAGAAAGCGGCGCCGCAGATTGCCCGAACGATAGGCCTGATCCTCGCGCGCATCGGGAATGTGCACCACCGGCTCGCCGCGCAGGAGGCGTTCGACCGTCGACCCAGGATAGACGCGAGATGGGCCAACCTCCCGTGTCCATTCATCGAAGCGCGGATGGCCGCGGGCAGCTGCGAATTGAACGAATTCGCCGTCATAGGTCCAAAGCATCCCAAAAGCCGCTTCACACAGCCGCATCGCCTTTTCGAGCATCGCATCGAACACCGGCGCGAGATCACCGGGCGAAGAATTGATGACCTGCAACACCTCGGAGGTCGCGGCCTCTCGCGCCAGCGCTTCGTTGCGCTCGGCCGTTATCGCGTCGAGTTGCCGCCGCAGCTCGGCTACGGTCTGCCGGAGATCGATCTGCGTGTCGTCTGGCATCGCCTTCGCCTACCTTCCACGATCACACGCGACGATACGCTTCCGGCTCCAGCCCCGCCAGCAATGAGCGCAAAAAAGCTCGGCAAGAGCCCCCAACTCGCCGATGCTCCACTGTGCGGTCGGGCCTATTCCGATTGTGATCGCCATAAAATTGCCTACTTCGTACTCCATAATTGTTTGTAGCCCCTCAGGAGGTGCGGCGAGGACGGTGACGGCGCGCACGGGCGCAATGGATAGAGCTATTCAACCACAGGAAGAAATCCCGCTGCTGATTCGCTGCAGATTGCACAACGGACGATTGACGATTCAACTTTCGATTTTGTCTGCCGACCCGGTCGCCGGCTACACCGGCAGCGCGGCGGCTTCGGCGAAAGCGGCGGTTTGCACCTCGCGCAAGTGGCAGGCGACGTGGTGGCCCGGCATGGCCTCGCGGATTTCAGGCTCCTCCTGCGAGCAGCGGGCGAAAGCGTAGGGGCAGCGGGTGTGGAAACGGCAACCCGAGGGCGGATTGATCGGGCTCGGCACGTCGCCCTTCAAAATGATGCGCTTTTTGGCGGCTTCCGGGTCGGGGACCGGCACCGCCGATAAGAGCGCCTCGGTGTAGGGGTGCTGTGGTCGGGTAAAGAGAGCCTTTTTGTCGGCGATCTCGACGATCTTGCCCAAATACATGACCGCAATGCGATGGCTGATGTGCTCGACGACGGCGAGGTCGTGGGCGACGAAGAGATAAGAGAGGCCGAATTCGCGCTGGAGATCGCCGAGCAGATTGATCACCTGTGCCTGCACCGAGACATCGAGCGCCGAAACCGGCTCGTCGCAGACGATGAGGCTCGGATGCAATGCCAAGGCGCGGGCGATGCCGATACGCTGGCGCTGGCCGCCGGAAAATTCGTGCGGGTAGCGGTCGAGCGCCTCGGCGCGCAGACCCACCTTGAGTGCGAGCTCCGTCACCCGTTCCTCGAGTTCGCCGCCGCTGGAGAGGCCGAAATTGACGAGCGGCTCGCCGATGATGTCGCGGATCTTGAGGCGCGGGTTCAGCGAGGAGTACGGATCCTGGAAGACGACCTGGAGCTGACGCCGCCACGGCCGCATCTCGCGGCGCGACAGCCGATCGATGCGCTCGCCGCGGATGCGGACCTCGCCCGAGGTCGGGTCGATCAGCTTGAGGATCGCCTTGCCCGCAGTCGATTTGCCGCAGCCGCTCTCGCCGACGAGGCCCAAAGTCTCCCCCTCGCCGATATCGAAGGAGATGCCGTCGACGGCATGGACCTGTCCGACGGTGTGCTGCAGGAGCCCCTTCTTCACCGGGAAGTGCTTGACGAGTCCCCTGACCGACAGCAACGGCGCGGCGGCATTCATGCGGCCGCCAACTGGTCTGAGTGGAAGCAGGCGGCGAAATGTCCGGGCTCTTTCTCCTCGAAAACCGGCATTTCGCGTTCGCAGATTGCCGTCGCCAATGTGCAGCGGGTCGCGAACGGGCAGCCGGGGATCGGCTCCCTGAGCGACGGCACGGTGCCGGCGATTTCGGCGAGCCGCGGCGCCCGGTCGGCGTGGAGGGAAGCGCCGAGCCGCGGTACCGAGGCGAGGAGTCCTTTGGTGTAGGGGTGGAGCGGGCGGCGGAACAGTGTCCCGACCGGAGCCTCCTCGGCCTTGCGGCCGGCATACATGACGACGACGCGCTGCGCCATCTCGGCGACTACACCGAGATCGTGCGTGATCAGCACGATCGCCGCGTCGATCTTCTGTTTCAATTCGCGCATCAGATCGAGGATCTGCGCCTGGATAGTCACGTCGAGCGCGGTCGTCGGTTCGTCGGCGATCAGCAGCTTCGGGTTGCAGGCGAGCGCCATCGCGATCATGACGCGTTGCCGCATGCCGCCGGAGAGCTGATGCGGATATTCGGCGATCCGCCGCTCCGCCTCGGGAATATGGACGAGGCGCAGCATGTGGATGGCTTTGGCGAGTGCCGCGCTGCGGTCGAGCCCCTGGTGTAGCGTCAGGGTTTCCGCGATCTGCCGGCCGATCGTCAGCACCGGATTGAGCGACGTCATCGGTTCCTGGAAGATCATCGAGATCTCGTTGCCGCGCACGTCACGCATCTCGGCTTCACTGAGACGCAGGAGATCGCGCTCGGCAAAGCGGATCGCGCCCGACACGATACGCCCGGGCGGCGACGGGATCAGCCGCAACACCGACAGCGCGGTGACGCTCTTGCCGCAGCCGCTCTCGCCGACGATCGCCAAGGTCTCGCCGGGGATCACATGGAAGGAGACCCCGTCGACAGCGCGCACCACCCCGTCGCGGGTGAAGAACCAGGTCCTGAGATCGGCGATGTCGAGGATCGGCTCGGCCCTGGAGCGCGGAGCCTTCTCGGCAGTGGCGATATAGGCCCCCCTCTTGGCGCGGGCGCCGCTCACGTCTGTCGGGCGGCGCGTTTCCGATGCGCCAGTTGCGGCCGCGGCCATCCGCTACATGCGCCGTGCTAGGCGCGGATCGAGTGCGTCGCGCAGCCCGTCGCCGAGCAGGTTCATGGCAAGGACGGTGATCGACAGGAAGGCTCCCGGGAAGAACACAATATAATAGGCGACCTGGAAGAGGCTGCGCCCCTCGGCCATGATGTTGCCCCAGCTCGGGATATTGGGCGGCGTCCCGGCACCGAGAAACGACAGGATCGCCTCGACGATCATCGCCGAGGCGGCGACGAAGGTCCCTTGCACCAGGAGCGGCGGCACCGTGTTGGGCAGGATATGCCGCCACAGGATGCGGAAAAAGCCGGTGCCGCTGGCATGGGCCGCCTCGACAAAGGGCAGCTCGCGCAGGGTCAGCACGACGCCACGGACCAAGCGGGCGACCCGCGGCGTGTCGGCGACGGTGATCGCGATGATGACGTTCTCGAGGCTGGCGCGGGTCAATGCCATCAATGCGATCGCGATCAGGATCCCGGGGATCGACATCAGCCCGTCCATGATCCGCATGCCGATTGCATCGGTCCAACGGCTGAAGCCGGTCACGAGGCCAATCACGAGACCGATCCCGCTCGCCAGCAGCGCGACACTAATCCCGACGGTCAGCGATACACGCGCGCCGTAGACCGTGCGGCTGTAGATGTCGCGACCGAGCATGTCGGTGCCGAACCAGTGCGTCGCCGATGGCCAGCGCAGCCGTTGCACCGGAGCCAGCGCCTGCGGATCGACAGTGCCGAGCAAAGGGGCAAAGACTGCCATTAACGCCATCAGCCCGAGCAGCGTGGCGCCGATGACGATTGTCGGATGGCGGCGGATATAGGCCCAGACGCCTCGACTCCGCTCCCGGGGAGCGGCGAGGACGGCGAGATCGGTAGGTGCTACGGTCATCGCCTAATACCGGATGCGGGGGTCGAGAAAGGTATAGCTGAGGTCGACGAGAAGATTGATCAGCACATAAGCCGCCGAGAACACCAGGATGATCCCCTGGATGATCGGGTAATCGCGACGCAGGATCGCATCGACGGTCAGTCTTCCCAAACCGGGGATCGCAAATACGGTCTCAGTAACGACGACACCTGATATCAACCCGGCTATGGCGATCCCGATGATTGTCACGATTGGGACCGCCGCGTTCTTCAACGCGTGACCGATCAGCACCTTGTCGTTTGCGAGGCCCTTGGCCTGGGCGGTGCGGATGTAGTCCTGGGCGAGGACGTCGAGCATGCTGGCGCGGGTCATTCGCGCGATCAGCGCGGCAAAGACCATGCCGAGCGCGAGGCTCGGCATCACGATATGCGACAGGAACGGCGCAATGCCGTTGCGGATGCTGACAAAGCCCTGGACCGGCAACAGATCGGTCGAGATCGCAAAGACATAGATCAGCACATAAGCCAGCACGAACACCGGCACCGAGAACCCGAGCACCGCAAAGACCATGACCGCCCGATCGATCCACGAGCCGGCCTTCCACGCCGCCAGCACGCCCATCGGGATCGCCGCCAGGACCGAGACGATCAGGGTCGAAATGGTCAGTGCGACCGTCGGCTCGACGCGCTGTGCGATCAGCTTGGACACCGGAAGGTTGGTGAAGATCGAGATGCCGAGATCGCCGTGCAGCAGAGCCCACACCCAGGTCCCGAATTGAATGTATAGCGGCTGCTCGAGCCCCAACTTCTCCCGGATGCGGGCGATGTCGGCGGCGGTCGCGGTGTCGCCGGCGATGATGGCAGCCGGATCGCCCGGGCTCAGATGCAGGAGTGAAAACACGAACAGCGCGACCACCGCCATTACCGGGATCGTCGCCAGGATGCGCCTTACTATGTAGGAAAACACGCCGTCGGCCTTATATCTTCTCGACGTTCCACAGGAAAACGACCGGCGCGATGATGATGCCTTCGAGATTCTTACGGTAGGCCGTTGGGATCACGAACTGGCCGGTCGGAATATAAGGCACGTCGTTCGTGTAGGCCTCGACTTGGATTTCGGCGGCGATCTGCTTTTGTGCCCCAAGATCCGGCGCCTTGAACCAGGCGTCGATCAGCGCCTCGAGCTTCTCGTCGCTTGGCCAGCCGAACCATGCGTTGTCGCCATTGGCCCGGAGCGCAGCATTGAGCGCTGGGGAGAGATCGGGGGCCGCGCCCCAGGTGTGGAAGATGCTCCATCCACCCTTTTCGACCGGCTCCTTCGAGGTGCGGCGGGTGATCAGTGTGCCCCAGTCGTTGGCCTGGAATTCGACATTGAGGCCAGCTTTTCGCAGCGCATCCAGGGTGACCAGTGCTTGCCCGTGCACGATCGGCTGGTCGGTCGCCGACATCAGCACGATCTTCTCGCCCTTGTAGCCTGCCTCCTCGAGGAGCTGTTTGGCTCTCGCGGGGTTCGGCCCGTTCCGCAACGCTTCGGCGCCGGCGTCGGTCTCAAAAGGAGTGCCGCAGCCGAACAGCGCCGCACATGTCTTCCAGTATTTCGGGTCGCCGGCGGCAGCGCCCATGTAGTCTTTCTGATCGGCGAGGTTCAGCACCGCCTGGCGCATTTTGAGATTGTTGAACGGCGGCTGTACGTGGTTGAAGCGCAGGATGCCGTGGTTGCCGAGCGGATCGACGGTCGCAACGACGATGTCCTTGTTGCCGGCGAAGACCGGGACGAGATCAGCCGGCGGCTGCTCGTACCAGTCGGCTTCGCCGGAGTTGAGCGCCGCCGCCGCGGTCGCGGTGTCGGGGATGTAGAGCCACTCGACGCGGTCGACCTTGGCCACTTTCCCGCCGGATGCAAAGCTCGGCGCCTCCTCGCGCGGCACATAATCGGAGTTCTTGACGAACACCGCCCTATGGCCTGGCTCCCACTCCTCCTTGACGAATTTGAACGGCCCCGAACCGATCGCCTCCGGGATTTGCTGGAACGCGTCGGTCCGAGCGAGCCGCTCGGGCATCATGAACGGCACGTTGCTCGACAGCTTGCCGAGACCGTCGATCAGCAGCGGGAACGGAAATTTGAGCGCGATCGAAAAGCTCTTGTCGTCGACGGGGGCAATCTCGCCCACAGCCTCCATCAGCTTCTGACCGAATTTGTCGCGCTGGCCCCAGCGCTTGACCGAAGCGACGCAATCGGCGGCGCGCACCGGCTGGCCGTCATGCCATTTGAGCCCATCGCGCAATGTGAACTTGTAGAGGAGTTTGTCGTCGCTGACCGTCCAGCGATCGACCATTTGCGGCTGTGGCTTGAAGTCCTTGTCGAGCGCGAACAGCGTATCGAAGACGAGATAGCCGAAATTCCGCGTCACATACGCGGTTGTCCAAATCGGGTCGATACTCCGCAAATCCGCCTGCGGGATGAAGCGCAGAGTCTTCGGCGCCGATTGTGCCCAGCCTGGGGGGGATGCGAAAGCGAGGGCGAGCGTGAGGGCGGGAGCGGCCGCTCGGAGCATCCTGACAATACAGTTCATCGGGTTCCCTGTCCGCACTTTGTTTGTGTCGGCAAACTTACGCGATCCATATCTCGCTTCACAGCGCAAAAGCGGAACCATAGATTTGTCGCTGCTTCTCCGCGCGTGCGGCGTCGGACGAGAAGGGAGGCGCGATGGCCGACGAAACCGATGTCGCCTCTACCTCGGCGGTAGAGCTGCTCCAGCTCTATCGCGCGAAAGCACTGTCGCCGCTCGAGGTGACGCGGACTCTGCTCGACCGACTCGACTCGCTAGAACCGAAGATCAACGCCTTTTGCCTCGTCGATCGAGACGGCGCGCTGGCGGCTGCGGGCGCGTCGGAGGCGCGCTGGCTCCGCGGAGAGCAGACTGGCGCTCTCGACGGGGTGCCGGTGACGATCAAGGACCTCGTGCTGATGCGCGGTTTCCCGACCCTACGCGGCTCGCACCTCGTCGAGCGCGGTCAGGATTGGCCGGAGGACGCGCCGGCGACGGCGCGGCTGCGCGAAGCCGGCGCCGTCATCCTCGGCAAGTCGACGACGCCGGAATTCGGCTGGAAGGCTCTGGGCGACAGCCCCCTGACCGGGATCACCCGGAACCCGTGGGACCTCTCGCGCACCCCCGGCGGCAGCAGCGCCGGAGCCGCCGCTGCCTGCGCCGCCGGCATCGGGCCGTTGCATCTGGGCAGCGACGGCGCCGGGTCGATCCGGATCCCATGCGCCTTTACCGGCATTTTCGGACTGAAACCGAGCTTTGGCCGGGTGCCGGCCTATCCGCTCTCGCCGATGGGCCTTCTCGCCCACATCGGACCGATGGCCAGGACCGTGGCCGATGCGGCGCTGATGCTGACCGTCATCGCCGGCCCCGACCACCGCGACCCCTACGCCTTGCCGCCCGAAAGCAAGAATTTTCTCGATGGGCTCGAAGAGAGCATCCGTGGCTGGCGCGTTGCCTACAGCCCGACCCTCGGCTATGCCAAGGTCGATCCGGAGATCGCCATCGCTGCGGCCAAGGCGGCGCGCAGCTTCGAGGATTTGGGCGCCATCGTCGAAGAGGTCGACACGATTTTTCCCTCGCCGCGCGATGCACTCTTCACCTTGTGGGCGGCCGGCGCCGCCAAGCTCCTCGACGCCTACCCTCGAGACAAGCGAGCGCTGGTCGACCCCGGGCTGGTGGCGACAGTGGCCGAAGGTGAGCGGATCAGTGTCCTCGACTATCTCGCTGCCGACCTCATACGTACCGAACTCGGCCAGCAGATGGCGGCATTTCATCAGAACTACGACTTACTGCTGACACCGATGATGCCGGTCCCGGCCCTGCCGGTCGCGCAGGATCTCAACGATCCTGCGACCGAGCGGCATTGGATCGACTGGTCGCCGTTCAGCTATCCGTTCAACATGACCCGCCAGCCGGCCGCGAGTATCCCGTGCGGCCTGACCACTGCCGGCCTGCCGATCGGCCTGCAGATCGTCGGTCCGCTCTACGCCGATGACCGCGTCCTGCGCGCCGCCCGCGCCTTTGAAGCAACGCACCCCATCCGCCGTCCACCGCCGCTGTTCTTCTAAGCATCGTTTACCGGATTGGTTCGGTGCCACTGCGCTTCAGAGAGGGCCCACCATCGGCCGCCGGCAGCCTCGCTCCGGCGAGCACCCTCGATCTGGTTCTCAGAGCAGTCAGCCCACCGATCGCTTCCCTCGTCAGATTCTCGTCAGGGAACTGTCACAATATTGTCAATAATATCTGTTGCTAGTTGTTAGGGCTTGCATTAACGATATCCACCAAATCTGTGGGTAACTTGGTTGAAAACCGAAGGCGAGCGAAGCAGAATCGGCGGCCCATCAGATCTCCTTAATCTTTGCCTAAAATTTGGGCAATACCATAACATATTGAAAAGGATTAGTTTTTCGAGTTATAATAGTGTATTCCCTATCTTTTGGGTCTTTGTCGCATTACCGTCACAGTCGGTGTGAATAATCGCCACTGGGTCGGAAATTTCGCAGCAGCCCCTAACTGAACTTGGACAATAAGCGAGGAGGCGGGGTTTGGTTGCCCGTCACCTCACCTTAGGCCATTCGCCCGACTCGTTAATCGCAACTCTCGCCCAGGTGTGGCTCCGGGAGGATGCCGGCTTCCACGCCTACCAGAAGTTCGAGACGGCGTGCGGCAGCTCCGTGAGTGGGGCAACTGCGATCAGGGGCGGCACATCCTTGTCGCGGTCGCCAGAGATCTGGCGGCCGAGATCGCCAGCCGGCTGATGCGCGGCGGAGGCCCTCATCGCGACGCTACGCAGACCCGATGAGCTTCTGGCGGAAGGTTGATCGACGGTTCGATGCGTTTAATAGCGATCGGGCTGGCACGGCATCGGGCGGCATACGGCACACGATCAGCGTCATTTGCTCCAGCAGCTGAAGGATGGAGCTGCGTCACCATCTCGCAACGAAGGCGCTCGCGAGCGTCGGGGCGGCAAAGTAAATGGACATTACGCCGTGATCTGCGCGAAATCCTGTACGCACGCACAGAGCCCCCGTGGCCGGCGTCACCTGATCGAAGTCGGAGCAGGCGAGCTGGCGTGGCGCTACGAGGGCGCCACGTTGGCAAGGGATCACGATGATGACGGAGGGGCAAACTATCGGGAGCGCAAATGTTCTTTTAGGTGTAGGTGCTACATTCGACATCGCCCAATATCTGGATTCGCGCGCTTCTGCTCCCAAGCAATGAACCAGGCCGTACCGTCACTCGCCCTCGAAATCCGGGGGCTGGCCAAGAGTTTCGAGCAACCGGCGGTCGACGGATTGGATTTGAGAGTTCGGACCGGCGAATTTTACACGCTGCTGGGGCCCAATGGCGCCGGCAAGACGACGACATTGCGGATGGTCACGGGGCTGCTGAAGCCCGATCGCGGGTCGATTGCGGTCTTCGGCATCGACGCGCTGGCCGACCCGGCGGGAGCCAAGCAAATCATGGCGTGGCTCTCGGACGAGCCAATGATCTACGACAAGCTGACGCCGATGGAATATCTGCACTTCGTCGCCGGCTTGTGGGCGGTGGAGACCAACGTTGCCGAGGTAAGGGCGCACGATCTTATCCGCTGGCTTGGGTTGGAGACACACGCGCACGACCGCTGTGAGGGGCTTTCCAGAGGCATGCGTCAGAAGGTAGCGCTGGCCGGCGCGCTCGTGCATGAACCGCGGCTGATCATCCTGGACGAGCCGTTCACCGGGCTCGACGCTGGCTCGGCGCGTTTGGTCAAGAGCGTGTTGCGCGAGCGCGTCCGCGCCGGCTGTTCCGTGGTCATGACGACGCACATCCTGGACGTGGCCGAGCGAATGGCCGATCGGATCGCGGTGATGGTCGCAGGGCGACTTCTGGCCGAAGGGAATATGGACGAGTTGCGCCGTCAGACCGGCGCGGGTGACAGCCTTGAGGACATCTTTCTTGCCCTGGTCGAAACCGGCTTTCTTGCCCTGGTCGAAACCGGCGCCGCGGACAGGACAGGTCGCCGCGTGAGGCGAGGCGGTACGATATTCTGGTTTGCACATCATGAATGGCGGCTCGCGTGGCGGGATTGGTTGTGGTTGATGTCCCGCCGCCGCCGGAGCAGGCGCAGACTGGCGCTGGGATTGATCGCCATCGCGCTGTTTCTGCATGGTTTCGCTTACCTGGCCCTTTATCAGAGTGCGGATTTGTCGCGCCCGCCGGACAAGCGAATGCTGCTGATGCTAAGCGGCGCGCTTGCACTCTACGGGTCGTTGATGCTGTCGCAGGCGATGGAGGCTGTAACGCGCGCCTTTTACGGGCGCGGCGATCTCGATCTGATCCTCTCCTCGCCGGTCGCAACCTGGCGGCTCTTCGCTGTGCGCATCGTCGCGATTGCAGCGACCATCGCGGTGATGTCGCTGGCGCTGGCCGCGCCTTTTATCAACATTCTGACTTGGTTCGGCGGATTGCGTTGGCTCGCCGCTTACGGCGTTATTGTAGCGCTGGCGATGGTCGCAGTCGCGGTTGCCGTGGTACTCACAGTCGGGCTCTTCCGCACAATCGGGCCAAAGCACACACGGCTCGGCGCGCAGATCGCCGCCGCCGTGATCGGTGCGAGCTTTGTGATTGGTGTGCAATTGGCAGCAATCCTTTCTTACGGCACCCCCTCCCGGGTCGTGTTTCTGCAATCGGAAGCGGTGATCAGATTTACCCCGGACAGCGGAAGCGTCCTCTGGTTGCCGGCGCGCGCCATCCTCGGCGACTTGCTTGCACTGCTGCTAGTCTTCAGCATCAGCGCGATCCTGCTGGCCGCAACCATCTGCGTCTTCGCGCCGCGCACCGGGCAATTGGTGCTCGCAGCCGCCGGCGTCTCGCGAAACCCGATCCGGCAGCGCCTACGATCCTCCGGCTTTCGCGAGACATGGCCGACACGCGCATTGCGCCACAAGGAATGGCATCTGTTGCGACGCGATCCGTGGCTGATGTCGCAAAGCATGATGCAATTGCTTTACCTTCTGCCGCCCGCTTTCTTGTTGTGGCGTGATTTTCTATGATAACAGAGGTGCATCCACACTGCTGGTGCCGATACTGATCATGGCGGCCGGACAATTAGCAGGCGGTCTTGCTTGGCTTGCCATCTCCGGCGAGGACGCACCGGATCTCATAGCTTCCTCACCAGTCACAAACGCTCGCGTGCTTCGCGCTAAGACCGAAGCGGTGATGGGGGTGATTGCCGTCGTCTTCGCTCCTTTTATCGTTGCACTTGCGGTCGTCGCCCCCGTTTCCGCACTGGTCACTGCGCTTGGAGGCGCCACCGCCGCTGCTTCGGCCACGTCAATTCAGTTCTGGTTTCGTGTGCAAGCAAAGCGCAGCCGTTTTCGGCGCCGCCAAACCTCGTCGCGCATTGCCACTTTTGCCGAGGCGCTGTCGTCGTGTAGCTGGGCCAGCGCGGGCGCACTGGCAGCAGCGAGCACTTGGCTCGCCGTCATCCCCGGATTTATAGCCTTCGCAATTGTCGGCGGCGCATGGCTCGTCAGCCCGGCTGACAGCACTATGTACCACGCTAGCGGGCCACAGCAGCGCCGCAAAGTAAGATATGCGGCCTCGTCGCAATAGATGGCGCCAGATCCGCACGTCGATTAAGGAGTGACTCCTGCATTCGGCGGCTAGGAAAAGATGGCGGCCCCGGGGCGACGAGCAGCGGTATGCTTGTATGATGGGCTGAAATGTTCTGTCCGTTTAAAGGGAGAGAAAGGGGATGATGAAATTCAGCTGCACCATGTCCTCGGGTAGCGATATATTTTACGCTACGGTGATTGCCGAAAACGCACAGCAGGCACGAGAAATGGCCGCTGCGGAAACCAAAAAAGGCCGGCCAAGGGAATGGAATGTCGCAGTCCTTGAGCCGGAGGTGGCCGGCCCGGCCCGGTTCCTCGGTTCCGGTTCGCAAGAGGCCTAATATCCAAGTCATGTCGCTTTGAAGTGCGGGGAGCCAGGCTGACGGGCGCATTCCTCGGCGGTGGCGAGGTCGGTTTGCATTCGGCGTCGATCAGGTCGTTCCGAATCCGGTTCGGAGTCACCGCCGTTCACGGCGCTAGAGGAAAGACCCAAACCCGCCCCCGTCCGCCGGCCCATTCGGAGCTTGCCGAGCGAGTCGGCGAAAGGGGGC
>Ga0310915_10000169_pt1 | contig 31092 bp, 36 predicted proteins | sample GREbulkMGAN111_FD_202508 | JGI IMG/M metagenome (GOLD analysis project Ga0310915, IMG submission 202508) | Lab enrichment of tropical soil microbial communities from Luquillo Experimental Forest, Puerto Rico - GRE.bulkMG.AN111 | ecosystem: Environmental > Terrestrial > Soil > Tropical forest >...
ACCGGCGGCTTTGCCTTGTCCCCCATACGTGCCGAGTGGGTATGCCGGTGCGCACACGGCGACGTTGGGTGTCGGACCAACACGGAGCGGTTCTCCACGGTCCGACTGAGACAAGCATACGCTCTCGCTGGCACCTCTCCTACCTATTCTCGCGTGTGAGCCGCGTTGTCCTCGACAGACCACGGCGGCGGGAAGCGGCGGGCAGGCATCAAGAAACCTGATCTAGATCAATGCACCGGATGTGCCAGAGCAGAACTATCTGCGCATGGACGCAGCGAGATTGCCAGAAAACGCACCAACGCCAACTAACAGCATTGCTATTTTTGTGGTGCTGTGCCTGTCCATTTTCGGTTTGATGGCGTTCGCCAAGTTTATGGAACGGCGGGGACGGAAGCGGCTCGGCAATAAGGTGGCGAAGCCTTCACGCCTTTTTCAGTAGCTCCGGCAGCTTGGCGATGTTCACCGCAATCCGCCGCGCCTATCACAGGCCACGATCAGTGCGCTTTTGAAAAAACGGACGTCGGCCCACTGCCGTCAGTGTAGGCCGCAATCCATCAGACTAGCTCGCCTTCTGGCGTCGAAAAGGCGGTGTTTGTCTGTCTGGCTGTCTGGCGGCCAGACTGCTAAGTTGTTCCTCCCCGAGGGTGTTACGATAAACAAGGGAGAATTTTACAATGAATACCACCGAAAAGTTGTTGCTGGTCTCAACTTTTGCGCTCTCGATGTTGGGGCCGGTACAAGCTCAAAGCCCAGCACAGGGCGACTACTACGCACCTGGCCCGACAGTTGTGGTACCTGCAACCCAAGGACAACTGAAACGAAATGAGCAGGGCGATTACTACGTCGGCGGAAACATGATCCTCAACAAACGCCGCGCGGAGGCACTCAAAACATGCACTCATATGAAGGCATTTGAATCGGACGCCTATGTGGCATGCATGCAGAGGGAAGGCCAAGCTCCCTAAACGATCAGAGGGTCAGTTGCAGGGCTTTGAGCAGAGGAATCGTGCTAGCGCTTAGTCCGGTGCGTTTCGACGTTCATCAGCGCGCCGCGCGGCAACTCGCTGAGTGCCGCGTACAGAGTAACCGGCGAGAGCCGGCGCAACTGTTTCCCACGGTTGGCGGCCGGCATTCGATTGTTGTTCTCTAGCGGAAGCTCGGAAAGGTAACTGTGGCCGCTACGGAGTCGAAATGGCAGTCGGTTCTCGCTACCGCGACAAGGGCGGTGAGATTGGCCGCAAATACGGCGACACACTAATCGCCACACTGCGGATAAGCTACGGCAGCGGATTTGCAGAGGGTTGTTCTAAAGACGACAAATTGAGTGACGTCCTCGCGAAGTTGGATGAACGGTCTTTGTCTAAGCTGGTCCGCGACTATGAAGCTGGGGTGCTTTCTGTACGACTAAGTGCTTTTCGCTAACTGCCAATCGGCTGGTGCGTTCCACGCAGTAAATCTGGCAGCTTCGCGACATTCACCGCAATCCTTCTCGCCTCATCCCTCGTGAGCAACTTCGCCGCCGACCTTTGCCCCGGCTCATCCTCGTAACGGGACGTTCCATGAACAGAAAAGCAGAACATTAATATAAAATTTCCCCAACGCACGGAACGGACGCGGAACCTAGATGAAATGCGGATGAAAGTCCTTGCGTGCTCGGGATAATGCTCCGCAGACGACTGCCGAGTTTTAATTGCAAACGGGAATCTTGAGATCAAGCCCTAACGTTTCGTTAGGATTTTTCCGGAAGAATAACGCTCAGCATAAGCACTGTTGGCGCAGCGCTTCAGCTCAGCCTCCATCAGAAGGGGCAGTTATCTTGCGGTCATCTTGGGCGGCCTTATCGGCCGCCCTTTTTTCTTATTCGAAACTTAGCCACAATCCTTTTAACGAACGGTGAATCGGTTTCGACTCCTTTTCGAGTCGGAAAAAGACTCCATTTCTTTACTCGGGTATGATGTCGTGCGCTTATGGCTGATACCGAGCGCCGACCGGTAACACTTGCTGTAGCAACCTGGAGGTTTTTGGACCAACTGTCCAAGCAGGGAACTCATGGCACAAGCGTACCCGATGTAGCTAAAACGTTAATCGAAGAGGGAATAAGGCAGGCGATTAAGGAAGGCTTCCTAACCGGAAGCTCACGTGCGGAGTTAACGTCACAACGTTGAACTCGTCGCGCAGAGACGCTTGGCGACCAAGTATTCCTCTTGCTCTTCGACAGACCAAGGCGGGCGGGAAGCGGCGGGCCGTCAATGCAGACCCTCATCGGGTGTTGGAGGATTTACCATCGGAGACCGGACGACCTCGGTCATCCTGTGTGGACACCACGGACACTCGTACGTTCGCTGAATATAAGTCGGCCAATTTCGGGAAACTCGGAATAACATTTGCGTACCGCATCGGGGACAACACCGAGCAGAAACGGGCGGCGGGATTTCTGTTGGTTCCATTTGCGCCCCCGGCAGAGCACCAACAGTATCCGCGCTGGCGCAGAAGACGCGATGGAGTTGGCTGTGGATAGCGGGAACTGGTTGAGTTCTCGCGGACAAACGAAATGCGGGAAGAACATCGTCGTCGCGTGCTGGGCGGATGATCGACCACGGCGGCGGGAAGCGGCGGGCGTCTGACATCAAGCAAACCAAAATATCGCGGCCACCACCAAAACAAAAACGTTAAACGTAAAAGCGCCCGGGCTTAACATCGCCGATCCGATCTGTGAGGTTGGACATAATGCCCCGCAAGCGCGGCCTCGCCGGCTTAGGTCTGCTCGGCTGGCGCAGGAAGCGGAAGGCGCGGACGGTCACATAGTTTGTCGCCCATCATCAAATCATAGGCGACGCGTCGATCTCCATGCCGACGCGATGGCACGGCTTAGGTATTGCCGAGCCTGTTCGTGCGCGGCCTCCGATAACACTTTTTCGGACGAGGGAGTTTCGTTTCGATAGTACTTCCGCCAAATGAAAGGAAGATTCTCGGTCATTTGATGCCTCCGGCAGTTGTCGATCCCTCGACATCGACTACGTAGGCACACTTGAACCTTTCGCTAATGATCGTTCTGCCGGATTATTTGACTGTCCGTCCAATTCTGGAGATGAGTTCGGCAGCTTGGCGATATTCGCCGCGATCAGCCGATGTGATGCCGATCACAAAACTCAGCACGATGTTTGATACTGATCACAGAAATTTGCTTTTTTACACGTTAAGTGTCAGCCGTCACTTTCTTCGCCCAAGGCTGGGACTACCTCTCCCTCGAATGTATTTGGGGAGAAGTGCTATGCGTACCATCACGACTAGGACATACGGTCCGCTTTGTATTTGCGCGCTGCTGTTGGCAGTGACCTCTACGGTCGCTAATGCCCAGACCAGAATCGGGACGGCCAATTCCGTACAACCCGAAGCGTCAGGCAGCGTCGCAGGTACGCTTTCCGCTGGCAGCGGTGTGCACGCCAACGAAACGGTTAAGACCGGAAGCTCGGGCAAGGCGGGTTTGCAGTTTCATGACCAAAGCAACCTGAATGTTGGACCGTCGTCGCAGGTTCGGCTCGACAAGTTTGTGTATGATCCAAACAAAGGGACGGGCAGCACAGCTATTGAGGTTACGCGCGGCACATTCCGGTTCAGTACGGGCTCGCAAAACAAGGGTGAAGTGAAAATCAAGACGCCCTATGGCACCCTTGGCACGCGCGGTTGAGGGCTGAATGGTAAATTGTCCCTACCGTGGTCTGCCGCGATCCGGCGCGCCTCATGGTGTGCCGTCGGTCACAGCGCTCAGGATCGAATAAGATCTATCTGTATAGGCGTGAATTGGCGCGAGCACCAAAGGGGCGGATGCCATGAACAAAGAGATGACGAGCGAAGCTGAGGGCGACGAGGAAATTCTTACCTTCGATATTCCAGACGACGCACTAGAGCGAGCCGCGAGCGCCGAACAGAATGCCTTCACCATGGTGTATTGCACTAACGATTGGTACAACTGCGGCTTTCCACTGTAGCGCGCTAACGGCGGCGGCTTGGCGATGTTCGCCACGATCCGTCGCGCCTCATCACTGCAATTGGCATGATTTAGGTCAAAGAACCGGGCCGGTTCTGAATGGATTATAATCAACGTCCAAGCAAGGAGCTGAGGCATGGCGAACGTTTATATTGAGCCACGACCTAAGGGCCGCGCCGAAGGCAGCCATATTGACGACTATGTGATAGAAGACCACGCCGATCACGTACTCGCCACGTTCAAAACACAACATGAAGCCATCGACTGGGCGAAACAAAACGGCCATTCGCCGCACGTCGCTCGCGTGCGCCATCTCAACGATAAGAAAAAAGCCGATCACTGGCGCGCGGCGTAGACCGGGCGCGGGGAAGGCGGAGGGCCGTAAACGCTAGGCCAACATCCGCCTCTTATTTGAAACGTCTTGCTCCGCGACAGACCATGGCGGTGGGAAGCGGCTTCACAAGCGCGCCTGTGCCGGATGTACGCAGGGCGCGGCTTCAAACGGGAGACAGCAAAGCCGCCGGCATGCGACAACCGACGGCTTTGCCTTCGTCCCCCAAGAGCGTGCCGTGTCCCCGTACCCTCACCATACGACATCGGCAGGGTTGTCGGGCTGGCTCAGCTTTTGGGGCGGCTTTCCAGCCCGGCTGGGGGAGCTAGCGCTCTCGCGACGGCTTTTTTGCGGCTACACCGATTAGGTCGGATGTACGCGGGGCGCGGCTAACAAAAGCCATACAGCAAAGCCGCCAGCTCATGATCCAAAACCAGCGGCTCTGCCTCGTCGCCCCAAACGATGCGTTGCGACGCCGAGGAAAGTTTACATCGTCAGGGCTGTCAGGACCGGTCTGGAGATCACCGAAAGGTCCCGACCAGAGAAGTATACACCCGCCCGCGCTCGCTTTCAGCACACCTTTTCGGCGACGGAATCACACGCGGCCCGGTCGGCCAATTGGAGGTGATCGATGGTCTGGTCCTTGTTCTTGAGTTCGCGCCGGAGCTGGACGTTCTCGTGACCCGCGCAATTAGCTGCTTGCTGAAACCCGAGAACTATCCAAGCGATCAAAAGCATTGGAACGCCAACACTGATTGGTGGACCGAGAAGAAGTATCCAGAAACGTTGATTGAGCAAATCGCTGCGGGATTGTATTTCGATGGGCGGCTTTAGCGTCTCCAAGAATTCCCGTCCCGCAGTATTTCTTTCGTCGCGTGATAGCACTTCGAAGTTAGGACTGAACATTACGTCGCCAATTTCGCCAGGGAAGTTCACGAGTACCCACTCGTCGTTGGTGTCACGCAAAGCATCTTCGATCCGGCGCGTAATGCCGGGGCGGCCTTGCTCGCTGATTTGCTTCCATTTCTTGCTGACGAGGCCGAACATCTCCCGCGTGTTCCTAACTACCGCAACGACAATAGGCTCCCAATTATTGTCAGCTCCGGCGGGGCGATAGAGTATGTCCCCGGTCTCGTTATGAACCACAAAAGCTTCGTTAGATGGAGACACCAGCCCACGTCGTACCGCTTCCTCGTACCCGGTCTTCAAGTCTTCCAGCAGAGGCCCACGCTTATAGGCTTCTTCCCGCTCGCGTTCCCTATCGACCGCTTCTCGAAGAGGGACGGACTTTATTCTGTCTGACACCCGAAACTCTGGGTGCAGCTTTGCCCCGATTGCGATCGCGATAATCAACAGCATCCAGATTAAGGATGCCGCTGCCCACAGTCTGAACAGCCCACGACGCCAATTCATCATTGTCAGCCCCCGGCTGGTGGTGGGGTGGGTTGCGCCTCTTCTCATGCTCCCTCGTATCGCCTCGCGAAGCACGCAACGAGCCACGCAACTTTAGCCGCAAGTGGAGCGAGATTTGGGCGGGGTAAACTATTCTTCAGGTCGAGACTGACGGTTTGTTGGCTCACAAATCTCGAAGCCGGAGCTGCGCCCTAGACGACCATCTCCGCACACCCAGGGAAGGGAGTTTTTATGCGTGTGCCTCTTTTACTGACTTCGGCGCTCATCGGGGTGTCGTATACATGCAATGCTCAAACGCCTGCCGACGACGTGGCAGCTCAGATTCGCAGCCAGGGTTACCGATGCGATCAGCCAGTCACCGCCAACCTGCGTCAGCGTAGCCGTAACAGGCGGCCCATGAAGACCACATCGGCAGCGTTCCAGCGCGCCGTCGCAAGCGGACGAAATTCGTTCTTCTCATAAAAACGGACATTGCGCGCCCGCTCTTCGGTGACGACGTGAATGCCCGAACGTCCCGCGCTCACGGCCTGCGCAGCAAACGCAGCGATCAGAGCAGAGCCAATACCGCGATTGCGGTAGCGTTCGTCGAGATTGATGTGCAGATGGCACGGATAGCAATCGCACAACGGCGCAAATGACGCATAAAAGCCGATATCGGCAAAGCGCGGATTGTGCGCCGGATTGTCCAGACAACCCGCGAGATATCCGGCCACCGTACTGACTTCGGTAATGGCGACGAAGAAGCTCTCGATGTCATACGCTATGTAGCGCCCCAGCCACCGCTCCTTGAACGGTTGGCGCTCGTCCGGCCGCAAGGTCTTTGCCGACGGACTGGTAGCGAAGAAAATCTCCTCGATCGGCGACAGGCGGGATTGCCAATCCGGTTCATCCATCAAGCGAACGACGCGCATGATACGGCTTGTCCCGGCGCTGTTGTGCGCCCCACCTTACGGCGAACGGGGTCCATATGGCGATTGCGCTCAGCGATGTCCGCTTTCGGGGGCAAAGCGGCCGGCAAAGCCAGCGCGCGCCCGGAATTAGAGAACAGCCAAGACCCAAAGCGGACAAGGCGTTTAAAGCGCTCCCGATCGCACCCGCTAGAGTGAGCAAAAGCTAAGAAGTCCTCGGCTTCGTGACGCGCGCCCCAGCGTTCGCGATCGCTTCCCACACCCGGTAAGGGGTGCACGGCGTGTCGATGTGTTTGATGCCAAGCACCGACAGTGCATCGACGATGGCGTTGACGCCGGCGGATAGCGAGCCGACGGTGCCGGCTTCGCCGGCGCCTTTCACACCGAGCGGATTGGTCGCCGTCGGCACCGGGTTGTCCTCGATCACCATAGCGCAGAAGTTATCCGCCCGCGGCATGGCGTAGTCCATAAACGAGCCGGTGAGCACCTGTCCGGTCTCGTCATAGGATTTGTTCTCCATCAGCACCTGACCCAGGCCTTGGGCAATGCCGCCCATGATCTGTCCCTTAACCAACATTGGGTTGATCACGGTGCCTACATCGTCCACCACCCAATAGCCGATCAACTGCGTGCTGCCGGTCTCGGGATCGATCTCGACCTCGCAGACGTGGCAACCATTGGGGAAATTGCTGCGGCGGGCGCGATAGGTGGCGGTCTCATAGAGGCCGGGTTCCATGCCGGCCGGCAGCTTTTCCAGCTGGAACGCCGCCTTTGCCACCTCGTGGATGCCCATGGCGCGGTCGGTGCCAATGATGGTAAAGCGGCCGTCCTTGAACTCGACGTCGCCCTCGGACGCCTCCAGGAGATGCGCGGCGAGCTTCTTGCCCTTGGCGATAATCTTGTCGCTGACCGCGAGGATGGCGCCGCCGCTCATGGTGGTCGAGCGCGAGCCGCCGGTGCCCATCCCGAACGCCACCGCGTCGGTGTCACCGGCGATGAACTTGATCCGTTCGGGATCGACGCCGAGCCGATCAACCAGCATCTGGGTCTGGATCGTGGCATGGCCTTGGCCGTGTGAGATCGAGCCGGTGACGAAGGTCATGCCGCCGAGCGGATCGAAGCGGATTTCCGCGGTCTCAAAGGTGGAATCGGCCGCCTGCTCGATGGTATTGGAGATGCCGATGCCGCGCAGCATGCCGCGTTGCGCCGCCTGCCAGCGACGCGCATCGAAGCCAGTCCAGTCCGCAAGCTTCACGGTTCGGTCGAGGTTCTCCGCAAAGCGCCCGACGTCGTAGGTGAAGACGAGCGGCGTCTTGTAAGGCATCGCCTCCGGCGGAATTGTGTTGCGGCGGCGCAGGTCGGCGGGATCGATTTTCATTTGATCGGCGGCGATGTCGATCAGTCGCTCGATCATGTAGGAGGCTTCCGGCCTACCCGCGCCGCGATAAGGTGATGTGCAATGGGTGTTGGTCAGCATGCCGGAAATTTCCACATGGAGCGCCGGTGTTGTGTAAGTGCCGACCACCGTGCCGATATTGACCACCGGCGGCATGGCGCCGCGGAACGAAACGAAGGCGCCTAGATTTCCGAAGCTGCGGATTTTCACGGCGAGGAACTTGCCGTCACTGTCGAGCGCAAGCGCCGCATCGACTATATTGTCGCGCGCGTCGTCATCGCTGATGTGTGCTTCGTTGCGAGTCTGCGTCCATTTCACAGGTCGGCCGACGCGGCGCGCCGTCCACAGCATCAAAATGATCTCCGGGTAGACCGAGCCGCGCAGGCCGTAGGAGCCGCCGATATCGCCGGTGATCAGCCGCAACTCCGCCTCCGAGATCTTGAGCGTGGTGCGGGCGATGTCGTTGCGGAACAACCAGGGCCGCTGAAAGCCGCAGTGCAATGTGTAGCGGCCGGTGCCGGCATCATAGACCCCAGTGACGCCGCGCGGCTCGATCGGATTGGCGGTCACCCGGTTGATGATCAGGCGCTGTTCTACGACGTGCGCCGCAGCGGCGAAGGCGGCATCTACCTTGGCCTTATCGCCGGCCTGGTAGAAATAGGCCTCGTTGTTCGGGCATTCGTCGTAGAGCCGTGGCGCATTCGGTGCGAAGGCGTCGCGCGCCGATACGACGCCGGGCCGCGGCTCATAGTCGACAACGACGCGTTCGGCGGCATCGCGCGCTTGGTCGAGCGCATCGGCGACAACCACCGCGACCGGGTAACCGACATGCATGACACGGTCGAACGCAATCGCCGGCCGCGGCGGCAGAAACATCGGGGCGCCGCCGCGCCTCTTATAGGGCGCCATCGAAGGCAGCGAGCCGAGACCATCAGCGCGATAGTCCGCGCCAGTGAGCACGGCATGGACTCCCGGCATCTGGAGCGCCGTGCGCGTGTCGATGCCGGTGATGTCCGCATGGGCATGCGGCGAGCGCACGATAGCCGCATAGAGCTGATCGGCGAGTTTGAGATCGTCGAAAAAGCGGCCACGCCCCTGCAACAGGCGCGGATCCTCGCGTCGTAACACCGATTGTCCGATGGCAAATTCACCCATGATCATGCGAGCCCGGTCGAAACGTCTAGCGTCATCGCGTCAATGCGGCATCTAACGCGATCCTCAAAGCGAGAACAACGAGAGGCGGGTTGCCGCGATCGACCACATGCAGCCCGTAGGGTACTCCGCGCCCCCGTTCAGCCTTGGCTTGTTAACCTTGTTGATAGCGCTGTGTTGCAACAAAGACTTATCAAGTCTTTATTTTTTAAGACTTTCGTCAACAAGGCGTTCTCAAAGCAGTCCCACTAAAAGTGAACATTTAGAGTGCCAAGGCGCTAATTATGTGTTCGGCTGCCCGCGCGACACTACTGGCTGCATTTGTCGCTTGCATATTTCCAATAGGGACCGCACGCGCCCAATTCTTTTGGCCCCACTACGGGTCTTGGTGGGGCGATCACACTCGGCTCAGGCATAGTCATCAACACCGACACACAAAATCTGAATCGACCGACGAAAATCAACCTCAGGAAACTCCAAAGGGCCCGCTTCAGATTATCATCTCGATCGCAGATCAGCGGGTCTCGCTCTATGACAATGGGACGCTGGTCGCACGGTCTTCGGTATCGACCGGAGTTCGGCGTCATCCGACCCCGCTTGGCGTCTTCAGCGTGGTCGAGAAACAACGGTGGCACCGCTCGAATATCTATAGCGGCGCCCCCATGCCCTATATGCAGCGCATCACCTGGTCAGGGATAGCACTGCATGCGGGTGAGTTGCCTGGCTATCCTGCCTCACACGGCTGCATCCGTTTGACAAACGACTTTGCCATTCAGCTCTGGCATCTAACGAAACGCGGCACGCGCGTCATCATCGCACGCCAGGATGTTGTGTCGGTCGAGATAACCAATCCGCACCTGTTTGTCTCGAAACCGAAAACCGCGTCTGGTTCACCTGATAGTCGGATTATCGCCGTCGCGGATAGCGGCAATAAAATAACCGCGGCAACGCCGGCGTCTTTGATCTCCAATGTCGACACCAAAGAAATCAGCGACTCCCAAGTCGCAGGCCCCGCTCCCTCTGGAGCCGCGCCGCAAAAAGCCATTCCGATATCCGTTTTCGTCAGTCGAAAGTTGAGCAGGCTCTTCGTGCATCAGGGCTTCACGCCTCTATTTGATGTCGCGGTCAAGATCCAAAATCCGGAGGAGCTGCTGGGAACGCACGTATTTACCGTCATGGAACCTGAGAATGAGGGTTCGGCTGTGCGCTGGACCGTTGTCTCGATACCGGAGCAAGGCACGTCCGCGGACACCACCAAAGAACGCAAAGCGCCCAAACAACAAGTTATTGAGGCCCGCCCATCAGTGCAGTCATCCGATAACGCCGATACTGCGCTCAACCGTATCGAAATCCCGGAGGATGTGGTTGAGCGGATCTCTGAATTACTGACACCGGGTTCTTCGCTCATCTTATCCGATTACGGCATTAGCTCCGAAACCGGACCCTACACGGATTTCGTAGTGCTAACTCATTGAGCTAGTAGCTCAGACACAGGGAAACGAGCCCTAATTTGGACATCAATAAGCCCAGTGCGATTGCAGCAGCGCAAAGTAGTGCAGAGGCCAAACCTGCCCGCAATGTGCCTTATTTCATGGCATACTTCCAAAGGGGGAGGGTGGGACCATTCGCTCCTCTGAAGCTAATTTAGACCGACATCGCGTCGGCACTCTCGGTCGCGCGAAAGCGCATGTTACAGAGCTGAAGCGACGCCGCGCTTTCATTTGCCTCCTTGCTTCAGCGATTATTCCACTCATCAGCTCAGATGCGTTTTCCAATCCAGGCCATAAGCAAGTTGGTTCACACCACATCAAGGCAGCCAAAGCAGAGAATCACAAGCACCGGGTGGCAACGGATCCTTCACACCGGCACAAGGCTTCCAAAGCAGAGAATCACAAGCACTCGCCGGCGATTGAAGCGAAGCACTCCGAGCGCGCCCCTGGACCGAGAATCCTCCTGCCGCGCGACCCGGCGAGCGTGGACGATTTAACACCAGCGCCGCTGCCGTCGGCGGATCTTGCCGCGCTAGATCAAACGATCCGGCTGATCCAGCAGCACCGGTTTAGTGAGGCGACGTCGCTTACGGCATCGATCAATAATCCAGCGGCGCGGAAACTCGTCGAGTGGGCATATCTGCGCGATTCCGAGAGCCCGGCCGGGTTTGATCGCTACAACGCTTTCCTCCAGGCCAACCCTGAGTGGTCGAGCATGTTGTTGCGCCGGCGCGCGGAGACAAGGCTGTGGCAGGAGGGGCGCGGCGCCGCGACCGTGCGTCGCTTCGTCGGCGAGCAACCCGCCAGTGTGCCTGGTCGACTCGCGGTCGCGCGTGTATTGCTGGCCGAGGGCGATCGCGCGAGGGCTTCGCGTCAGGTTCGCGCGGTATGGCAGTCGTCGGAACTGTCGGCGGAGTTGGAAGCCGCCATCATCAATGCGTTTCCGGGCGAGTTGACTTCCGATGATGACGTTGCGCGCATGGACCGGCGGATCGGCGCCAAGGACTTCGGCGCCGCCATGCGTGCCGCGAAACGGCTCGGCTCAGCTCAAATTGCGATCGTGAAGGCTTGCGAGGCCGCCGAGGCGAACTCCAGCAAAAGCGCAACGCTACTCGCGGCGGTTCCAGAGCAAGCACGAGCTGACTTAGGCTATGCATTATGCCGGCTACACTGGTTATTGGCGCACGATGACGTCGCAGCGGCGGTCAAGCTGGTGCTCGAATCTTCGGGCGATGATTTGCGGCGTCAGGACACCGATGAATGGTGGCGCGAGCGTCGCATAGTTGCGCGCCGGCTCCTTGATCTCGGTGACGCCAAGACCGCCTACCGCGTTGTCGACGAAGCGGCGGCTCCGGCCAATCCTTATTATCGTGCAGAATTCCACTTCATGCCGGGCTGGATCGCGCTACGTTTTCGGTCGGATCCGATCACGGCGCTTCGGCATTTCGCAAAAGTCGACGAAGGCTCAAGCGATCCAATTGTGTTGGCGCGTGCCGCTTATTGGCGTGGCCGCGCATTCGAGGCTGCCGGACAGTTCGATGAGATGAAGGCACAATACGAGACGGCTGCCCACTATCCCACCGCCTATTACGGCCAGCTGGCGCGAGCCCGACTTGGTCTGGGCGAGATTGCTCTGCCTCCAACTCCGGCAAAGGTAGAAGGCGCAAATAACGATCTGCTGCGCGCGACAGAGATGCTTTATGCGATGGGTGAGCTCGACCTTGTTTTGACGTTCATCAACGATCTCGCAGAAACAAGTACCGATGTTGCCACACTTAGCGCGCTTGGCGAGCTGACGGCGCGTCACAACGACGCTCAGGCGATGCTCGCCCTTGGAAAGACGGCCCTCGCCAGAGGTCTCCCCATGGAGCGGTATGCCTTTCCCGAGATCGGCGTGCCAACCTATAGCCCGATTGCTCCTCCAATCGATCGATGCATGGTCTATTCGATTGTGCGGACCGAGAGCGCCTTTGACCATCGCGACACTTCCCCGGCTGATGCGGTGGGGCTGATGCAAGTCACACCGGAAGCCGGTCGCGACACCGCCCAACGGTTCGGCGTTGCTTACGACTGGAAGCGTCTCGTATCCGATCCGGTCTACAACACGCAAATGGGCGCCGCCGAAATCAGCGCTCTATTTAAGGAATACAACGGCTCCTACATCATGACGTTCGCCGGCTACAATGCCGGCCGTGGCCGCGTTCAGCAATGGGTGACCAAGCACGGCGATCCGCGCAATCCCAAGATCGATGCGGTCGATTGGGTCGAGCGCATATCATTGGCTGAGACGCGCAATTACGTTCAGCGTGTTATGGAAAACCTCCAAGTATATGCGGCACGCTTGGGCGCCAGCGTCACAACCGTCGAACCGAACCTGCACCGCGTGACGGCCATCGAGACACGCGCCACGCCGACGTTTGTGGATGCCGTTCCCAAATAAATGTTTCGCTCCGCAGGTTGCAAGATGATGACGAATAGACGCTGCTCGCTGCTGACAGGAAGTGTTGCACTGACATTGTTCATGATCGCCCTGCCAGGAATCGCGTGTGCATTCGATCCCTACGGCACCTGGATGCGCCCATCTACCGGTACGCAGGTGAGCTTCTACGATTGTGGCGGCAAGCTTTGTGCGAAAATTGTCGCGGTTAAAGATGAGCGCCGGAAGAGCAAAATCGGTACGGTGATCATCCCTGGAGCCACCAAGTCCGCGGACAATCAATGGAAAGGCGATCTGTTGAACGCGGATGATGGCAAAATCTATACGGGGGTTGTCACCATGCAGGGACCTAACGCTTTAAATCTAAAAGGCTGCGTCGCGTTCATTTGCCAGGGAGAGACCTGGACGAAGATTAAATGATACAAGGATCTCGGGGCCGAACATTATCCAAGCGGCCTATCGGTATGTGGGTTCGTTGGCGGGTTCGAGCTTTTTCTCCAAACACTTGAAGCACATGTTTCACCCGAAGCATATTGCAGCCGTCTTAATCGCTATGTGCCTCGCCAGTACCGGGGACGCCGCGTCGCGGCTCGAATCGCCTGGCGCCGCTGAGAAGGTGGCGATCCAGCCGCGCGGACGCGTCTATCTATTCCGTGGCTTCATCGGCCTGATTACTGATCGGGGCATGGATAAACTGACGGAGCGCATCAACCGCACCGGCGTGACCGCAAACGTCAACTCCTACCTAATGTGGCGCGGGCTCGCCGATCAAGCGATCAGCGATTACCGCCGCGACCCTGAACCGATTACCATTATCGGCCACTCCCTGGGCGGCGATGCGGCCGTTAAATTTGCCGAACGTCTGGACGCCGTTGATGTCCCAGTGAGCCTACTGATCACCTACGATCCCACGCGCTTTGCCCACAATGTGCCACCCAATGTCGAGCGGTATATCAACCTTTATCAATCCTCTAACATTCTTGGCGGCGGCGGCGACGTTGTGCAGGGCCGTGGCTTCCATGGCCACTACGCTAGCTTCGATCTCAAAGACCGCCCCGGAATGTTTCACATCAATATGGAAAAGTTTGGAGATATCCACGACCAATTAATTAGCAAGATTGCTGCGCTCGCAGTGACACCAGCGAGTGCCGGAGGTGAAGCCATACCGCTGCGCATTGACGTTCCGCCCACTGCTTCGATCGAACTATGGGATAGCGGCTTGCCGGTATCGGCTCAGGCCGGCGATACGCTACCAACTCTTGCGGCGACGTATAATGTGCCGCTCTGGGCGCTAACACAGGTCAACAACTTGTCGGAGGCCGCAACGCTGACCAAAGGCGCGCAGATCATTGTCCCGCGCTATCTTGTCCCGATTGCTGCGCCGAGCGCGGTCTCATCGCACGGCACGTCGAACAGACGCTGATCTGCGGCGCATGATGCCGCCTCGAGCTTGATTGAAGGTTGGCTTATTGACCGTGGTTCGCCAATACCTGCTGGCAGGCATGGCTAATCTTGGGCCGATTCGCCTGTAGACAGCCCAGAATCCCCAACACGTCATTAGGATTGATCTGCAGCTGGGTTTGGCAAAACCTGCTCACGTCGGGATGGCAGGCGGCACGCTCTTGATCATTACCTTGCCCCATCAGCGAAGCGACGGGCGGCGGCTGCGGAGGCAATTGCTGCGCGTCCGCAGCTCCTAGTGCCAGCGCGAACATCATCGACAGGACAGATATCCGGATCATCATCCCCCCTCCGCGCTTCGGCCCGTCGAATCTCGCCAATTAATCTCACAATTCTTTGCTGCTGCCGAGAGTCGGGAGGCGCGCCAGCACTCGCACAAGTGACTTTCGGCTAGAGCGTGACAAATTTGCCAGTACGAGCCGGAAAGGGCGACTCGTAAATCCGGACACGGCTGAGCGTGCTTTGTTCACACAGAAACAGTTGTAGATGAGTCGGCGCCGCGAGTGGTAGAAGTTTTGACGTCATTCGGGGTACGGTTGTACAATCCTGATCGGCAAAATGGGGCGCTGGGGGGCTCTTGATTATTGTCGTTGGATTAGCGTTTGAGGCTCGCATCGCTGCGGGCCCGGGGATTCGCGTCGTTTGCGGTGGCGATGGCCGTCATTTGTCGGCCGCGCTTGCAGCGGCGATCGCAGAAGCCCGCACGCTGTTTGGGAATTGCCCTGGGATTATTAGCTTTGGCGTGGCCGGCGGTCTTGCGCCGCAACTACGGCCCGGAACCTGTGTTATCGGTTCTGCGATCCTCTCAGGATCGAATCGGATGCCGACGAATCACATATGGTCTCGGCAATTACTGCAGACGTTCCCGGACGCAGTGTCCGGCGTGCTGCTGGGTGTATCGGCTCCTATTTGTGATCCGCGCGACAAGCGCGCGCTTCACGTGAGTAGTGGCGCAATTGCCGTCGATATGGAATCTCATGTCGTCGCCGCGGTGGGCGCCGCGCACGGGTTACCGGTAGCTGCAATGCGCGTTGTCACCGATCCAGCCGAGCGCACGCTGCCCGCGTCCGCGGTCGCTGCGATGCGCCCGAACGGAACCACCAACATTGGGGCCATGATCAAAGCGGTGTTGATGAGACCGCGTGAAATACCGGCGCTTTTTCAAACGGCACTCGACGCACTTGCAGCCCGGGCAACGCTGGTGCGGGGACGACGCTTGCTCGGTCCTGCTCTCTTGCTCGTCAATTCCCTTCAAAGCGAGCCAGTAACAGCAACGAACCCTACCTGGGACCTGCAATACAAACAGCAACCATGGAAGGTGCCTAACGGCGCGAAGGTGTTGCGCCCCCAATACACACGTTGAAATTAATGGCTCGCCAGAATCGCTGCCGTTGAAACGGCGGATTGTATGAAGACTATGGGCTTAAGGGGCGAAATGGTTCCATCAGAGGTAAAACCGATGAAGGACTCGGGGGGCTGCACCCGGTCGCGCCGGTTTTCGTGTTTCGCTCGGCGTTGGCATCGACCGCGTTCCCCGGTGCTGTCGCTGTTGCTGCTTGGACTATCGATTGGCATCAGCAACGCGCAGACAACAAGCATTTCGCAGCCTCGTGAGCACGTTTATCTGCTTCGCGGTTTCGCGAACGTGTTCTCGTTGGGCATGGAGCAACTCGGCGTGCCAGTCAAATTGGCCATAGGGCTAGATCCAACGTCCCGCATGACCACGACAGGCCACGTCGACCGTTATATCAATTATTACATTGCCAACGGATTCGGCGATCCAGTCGACAGGGGCCAAGGATTCAGTGGCGCGCTGCAAAATGTCGATCTCGAGCACATGGCTGGTGTCGGGCATTTCAATATCGATAAAAACAATGTGCTGCAGGGCATGGTGATTAGAGACATCCTCACTGCAGTATCCGCTAGTCCTCTGCGCGCTCCTGTTACGTGTGACCCATATAGCGGCAAAAGCTGCGGCTCTCCCAAACACGGTGCAGTCACTGAAGGCACGATTGGGTCCGCGGGCCGATAGCTGCCGCTGCAACAAAGCGTCGGTAGGTCAGTTAAGAATCAACGGTGCGGTAGAAACGGAACCAGCATCGGGACGCGCCGGCGGTAAGACTCGTAGGCGTCTGGACCGAGCTCAGCCAACAGAAACCGCTCCTCGGCGCGCGCTTTCACCCACAGGCCAAGGACAATGAGCAGGGCGCCCAAGAGCGCCACCAGTGTTGCCTCGATGGCTGCGGTTGCCAGCAGCGCAATGATGAGACCCGTGTAAATAGGATGGCGCACGAAGGCATAAGGGCCGGTGTCAACTAGCCGATGTTCTTCCTTGCGCGTGATCGCGCTGGACCAAAGGCGGCCAAGTTGCATTCGCGCCCACCAGGTTAGCGCGAGACCTAGCAGCATGACGCCGACGAGTGCTGAGGCGCCGTGATCGCCAATTTGCCAGGTCGGCTTCTCGCCCAATACCTGCGCTGTCCAGGGCGCAATGAGGATAGCCCCGGCAAAAATGGCGATACGGTAGATCCACGTTTCACGTGTTGCGGCGCGTTTTTCCGTGCGGCCCGACCACAATGACGCCGCCACCCAACTGACGACCCATCCGATCCAGATGACTTGGAAGGATTCGCTTGGCTGAACGATCACGACCCTGACGCTTTACTCTAGAAGCCGGGCATCATCTTCCACGGACCAACTCTCATCAAGCAAGCCGCTGTAAGCCCGTACGTCCATTATGTCCGCGGTGGTCGATTCTTGCGGCTTGTTGAGAATAGATTGTATCGCTTCCTCTAAAGCCCCTCCAATCGGACGCGGCGCATAGCCGAGTTCTCGGCGCGCTTTTTCGATCGACAAGGCTTGAGACCGCAACCCGATGCGCACGCCCTCAATCGTAGCGGCCGGCGGCGTATGGGTCACATGATCGGCGATAAATTCCAGCACTGCGGCGGTCGTTTGCGCCATTACAGCAGGAATTGGAATGCGCAGCGCGCTGCGGCCGCTGAGCACGCTGACGATAGCGAGGAGTTTTTTCAGTGAGATGTTTTCGCCACCGAGAATGTAGCGTTGCCCGGTTTGCCCGCGCTCCATGGCAAGGAGCAAACCCATTGCGACGTCGCGGACGTCGACAAGGTTCATGATGAAATCCAGGTAGATCTGAACACGTCGGTTTAGAAAATATTGCAACATCAAGGTCGGAGGCGTGAGATTCCCGTTGGGTGGTCCGATCGGCATCGTCGGATTAGCAATGACCACCGGGAAGCCCGATGCCGCAGCCTGCAAAGCCTGCTGTTCGCCCAGCATTTTCGAGCGCGTGTAAGCCCCAGGCATTTGGTCCAGCATGACGGAGACGTCTTCAGCGAGGGTAGATGCCGTACACGAGGGCTGGAAAAGAATGGATTCTGTTGAACAGTGCAGGAAACGGGAAACGCCCCGCTTACGCGCGGCGGCGATTGTGATTGCAGTGCCTTGAGCGTTATTAAGGTGGAAATCATTCTTGTGGCGGGCCCACATGCCTGGCAGGCCGGCGAGGTGATAAACCTCTTCGACATCATCAAGTGTCGCTTCCAGCAATTTTGAATCGAGTATTGAGCCTCGGACATACTGCACCGCCGTTGCGGAACATCGCGGAGGACGAAGGTCAAGAATGCGCACGCGACGACCATGCGCGAGAAGGGTCGTCACCAGATGTTGCCCAATAAAGCCGCTTCCACCTGTAACGAGTGCTTGCCGCATGGATCTGCCCAAATCGCCGAATCGAGCCCGTTAGCGATGGTCGGTGAATTTAGGCAAACCGGATTACAGGCGTTGCGGGCCAATATATGGCGTCCCGCGCTCGCAAGCGCGCCGAAGGCCCAAAAAGCCAGACGGACCAGGGAATGGCCGGCCCCCTCCCGGCTTTTGCTTAGCCTTTCGTAACGACCGGCGGCGGGGGCGGAGCTTTGCCCTTGCCGTACGGTGCTCCGTAGGTTTGTGCAGAGGCCGCGACGCTAAAGAGAGTAAGCGCCGCCGCCGTCAGTAGAGCGAGTGCTTTCATAGAAGTCGTCCCTTTGACATGACGAACTAAAGCTACTGACGGGTATCCCCCCTGCACTAGTGCCGGAAAGACACACCCCTCAATTTGATTGTGCCGCAGGCCCGCGGCCAACGCCCCTCGACGAGAATAGCGAAGCTGAAATTGTAAACGTCGCCAAAATCTTACCTGCGCCAATGCCCTGGCTCGAAGCGATAGCTGTAGATATGCGGCATAGTCAAAATTTCAGAAATTTGCCGGATATTTGCCACCGGCAAGAGACACCTTCCAAGCGCCGAATTCGAGCAAGCCGAATCAACTGGCCAAGGCAGTCTGAGTTCGGGTATTTCGTAAGTCGGTGACGGCAACTTGGGGGTACTTGGGGGGGACGTTATGCGGCAGAAGCTGATCGGTAGGTCTTCAGCCCGGCTGCTTATTCCGTTGTCAATGATCGCCCTGGCGGGGCTTGGCCTCTCGGTGGCTGGCGCTCAGACGAGCTCACACACGCAGATTGTACAGCCGGCGAATGCCACGAGCGGATCTGGAGAATATTACGTCGAGTTCCGCTCTCGCCAGTCATGGGACTACGGCCACACCTTTGTGGTGTTCGGCCGTGTCGGCGAGACACCCCGCAAGAGCAACGTTGCCGGGCTTTCGCCAAAGGGCGACGACCCAAAGATGTGGGTCATGGGGCACTATGTCCCGGTCCCCTCGGATACTGGCTGGACCGACGGCGACCTTGAAGACAGGTACATCACGTCGCGCTATCGCGTACTGATGAATAAGGCCCAGTACGATAGAGTCGTTGCCTATATTCGTCAGCTGCAGGCCACACATACGACCTGGAGCGTGGAACTATACAATTGCAACGCCTTCGTCGCTGACATCGCAAGATTCATGGGTCTTAAGGCGCCGTCCTCAAGCTGGATTTATCCGAAAGTCTTCGTGAGCAATATGCGCAAGATCAATACCGGGCATCCGGAAGCCGCCAACGAACTCGTCAGCGAGAACGTAAAGGAAATGAACAATCCGACCCGGGACGGCCGCGCCATGATCAACGCCGGCTTGATTCATCCGGGCAGCCCGCCAGCCGGATCGGCGTCGCCCCCACACGTCACCATCGGCGCCGTTCGCGTCTCGAACCGACCGGCGAGTTCGGAAGGCCGTTTACCCGGGGAATGAGCGAGCGGTCTGTTTGATCTCCGATTTTGGCACTTAGTGGACATCGTGCGGCAACCAGTCATCGCGGAAGTGATTTAACTGCGCTCCTTTCGCTCCTCGACGTGCCGACCTTGACACTCTGATCCGCGCCGGCGTCGCCGGCGCACGCCGGGCTGTATAGTGCCTTGAAAAAAGCCATTTCCGCCCACTGAAATCCCTTCAGGGGAACGCCCATCCCCGGGTAGTCTGAATGGGAGGGAGACGCCGCCAGGGACGGGGTGCGCGATGGTATGGGGGAGAGCCCGCCGAGGGCTTCGTTGCTGTTTGCTTGCTCTCGCCCCCATTGCGGTGGCTCTTGCAAGCGCCAGTGATTTGGTTCACGCCGAAAAATATTCGCCGCCAACCGCATCGATCGTTGTTGACGGCAACAGTGGCGCTGTGCTGCAGGCCTCGAATCCGGATGCGTTACGCCATCCGGCCTCGCTGACCAAGATCATGACGCTCTACCTGCTGTTTGAGCGTCTCGAAGCCGGCAAGTTCAAGCTCGACAGCATGCTGACGGTGTCCGAGCACGCTTCCGAACAGGCTCCGACCAAGCTCGGACTCAAGCCCGGACAGACCATCGCGGTCGAAGATGCGATCAAGGCCATTGTCACGAAATCCGCGAATGACGCTGCCGTGGCCGTTGCCGAGAATCTCGGCGGCGACGAGGGCCGTTTCGCTAAGCTGATGACGCAAAAAGCGCGTGACCTTGGCATGACACGCACGACTTACACCAACGCTTCGGGCCTGCCGGATGACGATCAGATCACAACCGCTCGAGACCAAGCGCTGTTGGGGCGTCTCATCCAGAAACGATTCCCGCGCTACTACAAATATTTCTCGACCGAATCCTTCGTCTACCACGGCGAAACGATGCGCAATCACAATCAGCTACTCGGTTCGATCGAGGGTGTCGACGGCATTAAGACCGGATTTACCCGCGCCTCAGGCTTCAATCTGGTGACCTCGGTGCATCGCGACGGGCGCTACATCGTTGCCGTCGTGATGGGCGGCCCCTCGTCGCTCGAACGCGACGCTCATATGCGCGAACTGATCGGCGCTCAGATCAAGGGAATCGCGCTCAAACGCGCGGCGCCGGTTATTGCAAAGAGCAATCAGCCGAACGAGACCAAGCCAGCGTTAGCCTACATGCCCGTGGCGTCGCAGGGAAACCCACTCGATCCCATCCAGCCGCTATCGTCCAGTATCTTCCAGACGACGCAGGTGCAGTCGGCGTCGCTCGCACCGACACCGCAACCGCAACCAAGTGCTCAGGTGGCGGCGCGTTGGCTCCCACCAGCGCCACCTGACGATGCGACGATGACAGCGCCCACGTCCACGGTGATCGAGAAGAACCCATTGTCGCATGGCGATCCCACCGTCCCGAACCAGCCGCTGTCTGTGAAGACCGCTACCTTCCAGCGGGTCCAGTCGACATCGCTCGCACCGATGCCGGCACTAGTCCCTGTCGCCGCTAATGCCCCGCAACCGAGTGCGCAAGTGGCGGCTCGTTGGCTACCACCACCGGCGCCTGCCGATGCGCCGATGTCCGCGCCCGCGACCACGGTGATGGAGAGCACTTTGCCATTGTCGCGCGGTGGTGATTCCACCATCTCGAATCAGCCGCGAATGGTGAAGACCGTTACCGTCCACACGGGACCGGTGCAGCCGGCATCGGTCGCGCCGACGCCAGTACTGGTTCCTGACGCCGCTGCTGCCGCGCGGCCCAGTACTCAGGTGGTCGCTCGTTGGTTACCGTCAGTGCCACCGACCGATTCCTCGCGCACAGTTGTCGCGTCCTCTGAGCCGACGCCGATTGTCCAGAGCCCGGAGCAAGCCGCGCCGGCTTTCTCTGAGCCAGCCAAACTTGAACCAAAGAAGATTGAAGCAGCTAAATTAGCAGGGGCGAGGGTTGAACTGACCAAGGTGGAACCTGTAAGTGCCCCGGTAAAGGCCCATATCGCGGCTTCCGCGCCGTACGCACATGATGGATGGGTTATCCAAATCGGCGCCTTCGACCACGAGGACGAAGCGAAGCAGCATCTGAGCATGGCGCAACTCAAGATGCGCAAGGAGCTTGCGACGGCCCACCTGCTCACCGAACGTGTTCAAAAGGGTGACACAGTCCTCTATCGTGCCCGCTTCACCGGGTTCGACAAAGAAACCGCTGATGCCGTCTGCCAGCAGCTTAGGCGAAGCGACATGGATTGCATTGCGCTAAAGAACTAAATCGTCTCGATGGTGTCTTACGATCGTAAAACTCGATTGCGGAACCGCGTCCGGCTAACTTCGCCACTAAAAAGAACGTGGCGATGTGTCTACTGCACCGGATGCACCGGGAGGCAGAGTCCATTGCAAGACTTGCTCAGTAACCCTGAACTCTGTCAGTCCCAACTTCGCCGCTTGCACTAGGTCCAGCAGTCCGTCGATTGTCGATTGGGTTCTGCTACTCCCGACAAAGTGATCGAGTGGTCAAATTCGCTGCACTGCATATGTCCGCTTTTGGCATGGCTTCATTGATAGTAAGCTCTAGATTGGGGCGCGGACCGGCGCGGCACCGGAGCACTTGGAGCCGACGGTGTAAAAAACCCGCCAGTATAGTAACCGCGACCGCCCCAACCTGCCCACGTGTTGTCCGGCATTGCCAAGAGCTGGCGACGCATCGGGCTATCATCGCCGCTTCCCGCCGCCGTGGTCTGTCGAGCCGCGCCCTTGTCTTGCGGCGTGACGTAAATCGCCGATGTAGCTGGCGGCGGCAGTGCACATCATCAAAGAAACCAGAGGTCGCCCCAGTCAGTACACAATATCGGGCCTCTGCTTGGTTGGGGACTAATGTGACCAAGGGGGCGGGGGCGCAGTTGAAATGGGTCTAAAGCAGCACGAAGCAGCGATGCCGAGGTTACTACTTCTAACTGGCATTGTTTTGCTAATCGCAGATTACTCCTTCGCTCAAGACTCCCCAGACCCAACCCCAATGCAATGCCAGTTAATAAGATTGGCGGTAGCTCAATATGGATTCGCCGCCGCCAGGCGGCACGCCCTAGAGACCTACGGTCCAGAGGCTGTAAAGACTGGCGACAAATGTTTCACGAACATGGGGCTGAGGCTGCGGGCTCACACGAAGAGACACCGCGAATAGCGGTGAGCATCGCCAAGCTTCCGGAGCTTCTGCGCCAAACATAACCGTTTCTGATGTCCGCTTTTGGGGGTAAAGCGGACATCGCATTTCCTGGATCGAATGTCCGCTTCTGACCCAAAGCGGACATGAGCTGCCCCTCGCGACGTCCCGTGGAAAAGCCCATGAGGCGGCGCTCGGCCTGGTCCTCCGGATCGTAGGTCGTCATCACAGCACCATAGTTGGAGTCCACGCGCGCTCAGCTACGAGAGCGCAGGCCCTCCCGGTGGTGCGGCAGATGAAAGCTGGAGCGACGTTGATAAGCAGTGGCTAGTGTCAATCGGTCCAATACAGTCCAGCATCGCAATTCTACCAAAAAACGCTGTGGACGTCGTGGAAAAGTGCAAAGAATTTTTCGTGGGGGCAGGCTTAGGAATCTATCCTGGGCCCGATCGTTGGATCGGCGAAGATGCAGATACGCAGTTTAGCTAAGTTCACATGTAGATGCTGTGCCGTCAGCGTCGAGGCTGGGGCTGGGCGTTGTCATCAGTGTGGAGTAGCGCATCCAACCTCAGCACTCAGAGCAGTCGCCTTCAGCCCAACGGCGATTTCGTTGTACCTCGCCGCGGCACTGGGCCTCATCACATTGTGTTTTTTGTAATGGCCCCCGAAGGGCGATTTAGGAAACCGCCGCTTCCCGCCGCCCGTGTTGATAACTTTTCGCGCGGCCACGCCCTCGACACACTGTCGGCACCAAATCCAGTGCGGTGTGGGGGACCGTCACATGAAAACGGCCGCGCAGCACCGGATCTTCGGTGCCGGCAAAGTAGCAACTAACGAGAGAACATACCCGTATCTCATTGAGATCCCGGTCGCGGCTGCCGGATTGGATATTGCGCTGAACCGCCAGATTGTAGAGTTCCACAAATCGCGACGCATTCAACCGCGACATGGACGTACAATTTTGAAGGACGGCGAAACCTATTATCGCTGGTGCTTTCCCGACTCGACTACGGCTCGCGCCTTCGTCGAACAGTTTGGCGGAACGTTCAACAAACTTGCTCACGCGCAATGAGGCGCGGCGGATCGTGGCTAATATCGCCAGCTGCCGCAGTTGGCGCGGGAGACTTAATGGGAGCTTTGTCCATATGACGACCGAAAAGAGCAATGAAGTCGTTGAAGTAAACGCGCGACCGACAGATACGGATGTCGACGTCGCAGAAACTGGAACGCGAGCGGATTTGGTATGGGATGATGAAGTGCCCGGCCTCTGCGTGCGCGTCTACGGAAACGGCGCGAAATCATTCATTTTCATCTATCGCCGTAACGATCGCCAGCGGTTCGTCAGAATCGGGATGACTCCGACGTGGTCGCTTGAGGGAGCCCGCAGGTGGGCGAAGGAGCTGCGCTCAGCGGTCGATCGGGGTGGCGACCCAGAGAGCTATAATGGCGAACGCCAAAAGATTAAGCCCGTGGAAAGCTTCATTCGATTCATCGCCGAGCACCTACAGCAGCTGCCAGTAAGGCGAGGGTCCAGGGACCAGACTGCTGACGCGCGATGAGGCGCGGCGAGTTCAATCTCTGATGGAATACCGCGGGATACGATACACAATCCGCGCAGGAATTGAGCGTGGCCACTGGTTCGTGGTCATTCATCCTCAGGGAGTGGAGGTTGGAGGAAACAAAGTTGTTCACGGAACGCGGGAGAGCGCAGAACTGTTTGCACGACGCCTGATAAAGAGGTGGCTATCACGGCAAGGTAAATTAGACAGAAGAAGTAATGAGCCCGGAAGATTCGAATGAAGAGCGAGTTGGCTCGTCAGGATTCCCGCCGTTACAGCGGCTGGACTTCCGCGTCCTTGTCATTCCCATTGTTGTATATCAGCTGAAGTATTAGTGCGCGCTGGCGCAGCGGATCAGGACGAATATCGCCAAGCTGCCGGAGCCATTTGGCGCCTATGATGCGTCCGCTGCCTCACGCGATAAGTAAACCGTGTCCTCAAATTGATATCCGCAAGCCTCGCATGACCATACGTTGCGAACACAATGATCCGACAGATGCTCTGACCATTCCGGCGCGATGATATCGCCACGGCACTGCGCACACTGATTAACTGATCCTCTATTCACTGGACGCCTTCCTCCACTTCGAACTCTTTTTGGTTGTCCGGCTGGTATCGATCGATACCACTCAAAAATCCGTTAAGAAACGGTCCTCTCCATTTCCGAAAAATTTTCGGATTTGGGCCCCGCAATGCTTATGACGTCGGTCATTGTGCCCGGCCGATTCGCCGCGCACTCTGTTCATTGAACACGGGACCCGAAGGGCCAAGGACAATGACCACGCTCAGGATCGTTGTGTTGGGTTGCGTGCTGGCGGCTATGGCGATCACGCTCAAGATCAGGCTCGACACGCCACAGGGGCCGCAGCCCCTGGCTCGGGCGATTGTAACCACGCACCTGCACAAGCTCCGGGAAGAGATGGCGCTGCCCTAACCGCGGCCACAATCGGCATTACTCAGTACCCGTCCCACGAGCCCCAAACCCGATCTCGGTACCGCCTCACCTGAAACGCATGCACTAAGCACGATGAAATGAAAAACCCCCGGCAAAAATTACCGGGGGTTTTTGGGCTGCAAAATTTAGCGGGGGAGCGTTTTGGACGGCTCGCATTGGTAGTAAGGCCGTGCGCTGTAGTGTGGCAAACCTGACCAGCCACACCGGCACTGCTTGAAGCCACGCGGTGGCTTATCCTCAATCCATGCACGAAAGCCGTAAGGGCCGGGGCGCATATCGACGCTGTGGCCCACGATGTTATGGCACAGCACGCCGCGTTCGATCGTGAGCGGGATTTCCGATAGGTAACGCATCCTCATTTCCCCGACTGATCCACCGTAGCCGACGCCGCCAACCTTGACCGGCGCAACGTGCTTCCATTGCTCAGCGAGATGCTCGGCCCATTCCTGGGTTCATAATCACGATATTCGAAACAGACCCCGCGAAGCGACGGTATTAGAATATTAGCAACGGGTCCCGGAAAGCATGCTTTCCAGAAAACCATGTCAGCAAAGAGGACCCAGTAGGGGCACTTTAAAATTTACACATCAATTTGCGCGGGGATACGCCGACGGGTCTTGAGGTCTTTATTATCCGACGTGATCGCTGGGCGCGACGTGTTAGAGTATTGTCCTTCGGGGTTGGGCGACACTCATGAAGCGACGGCAGTTCATTACGTGTTTCGGCGCGACGGTCGCCGCCAATACACTGACGTGCTTGCTTGCTGCGCGGGCGCAACAGCCGGCGATGCCGTCGGGCGCGCTCCCAAGCTCCGCGAAGCCTGACAACCCGGCGAACGGACTCGATCCACTTCTGCAGCAGGCGCAGACTCTCGGAGCTCCGATGGCCGCCGTTGCGCGGGCCATCACGATCTCGCATCAGCAAACTTTTGCCAAGAAGGACGCGCTTGCCGTGTTCGATATCTCACAGCCCTCGGCTGATAAAAGATTCTATCTTTTGGATTTCACATCGGGCGAGGCGACCGCACATTATGCGGCGCATGGAAGATCCAATGGACCCAATGCGAAAGCCGTCAAATTCAAAGGCTTCCAAAGAGATTTAGATATGACGCCGTTAGGTCCGCTCAAGACAGCGCATTCCGAAGTCATGGGCCATTACAAGACCATCGTCGACCGGTACGACGGTACGGTTTATCGAAACATGATCGTTGCCGTGCTCCAGGGCGTTACCTCCTACAACAGTTACATTAATCACACGCCGCCGTTTAAATGGATCCTGCATCCAAACTGGTACACCACCGCCGCTTACCGCGCGAAAAATAACGGCATGCTGGGCCTGAGCAACGGTTGCATCACCGTCGATCCGGTCGAAAACAACAGGCTCGTCACGCGACTTCAGGGGGGAGCATTGATTTATGTAACGGTCGGCGATGACCCGATCGAACAATATTTGTAATTCGCACCCGATACGAATTCCGGCGGCAGCACGGGAGAGTTTTATGGCCAAAAAAACGGACACCAAGCTCGCTAGCAATGGCGCGACGCGAATAGAATGAGGTGAGGATCCGTTGCAGAGGCGATTGCGCAGACGAAGCCGAAGCTATCGAGACATTCCTCATGAATGCTCTAACCAAACGGTAGGCCCCGAGCACTCTTCTATTGATTTGTTATCGTTGGTGAGCAACCAAGTATCCAGCCTTCTGTGAGCTGGATCGCCAAATCCTCTTTCGACCCCGTTTCTACTTCGATCGGCCGACAAAATTCGCGCCAGAGCAGATTGTCACAATCGAGGTCGCGCGCCCACTGCCACATGGCACGGACCTGACCGCGGTCTTTAATTTCATCGGGTAGCGGGTCCCTGACACTCGGGTAAATCTCCGCGTGCAGAACTAAGATATGCGCCGGAAGCCAATTGGCTTTTGCGGCCCAGCCGGTTTCGAAAGGCCAAACCTCCGATACAGAGGCGAACTTCGGGTCGTTTCGTAGCCGATGAAGGCGCGCAATTCCAGTCAAGCTCTGGCTGCCGACACTGGCGGTGCCAAAGAGACGAAAAGCCGAACCGCTTCTGGCGCGCTTATCGGTCAGGCGCAGCCTTCTCACAACGTGACCTTGCGCGGTTTGGAACGGCTCAGGCGGTCGTTTTTGCGGGATGTGTTGGCAGGCTGCGTCTTCTGAGGCACACCAAAAGGGTCCCGTTTTATTGGAATCCGGGGAAAGAAGAGCGTTTATTCGATCGGCGACCTCAAACCGATTGCTTCGGTTGCTCGGCTTTGCACCGGGCGCCGTACCCTCGTCGTCCCTGAGGTGCTCGCTCAAGTATTGCCACACGGTGATCCACGGCAAATCTCGATCCGATTTCCCAGTTGCGGCCTGGAGCGCGGGGGCAAAATCGACCGGATAGCCGTAGGCAAAATCAAAGGAAAGAAGAACGCGCCGCTTTGACCTAATTGCCTCTTCAAGAATAGGCTTGATTAAGTGGATGGCTTCAGTCCTCGAATGCGGACTATTGCTGAGTGGTGTGTCAGCAGTTCGCGGTCCATGCGCGATCCAAATCGTATCGGAACGGCCGCCCCTGCGGCGAGCTCCACCTGACCAATCCACCATGATGTAAAAATCAAAAAGAGGCATGGCACGGCCCATCCAGTATGAAACTGAATTCGCAAGACTTGGAGAAAATTACTGACCTAACGCTGGAATATTACAACCGGCATGCCGAAGATTTCTGGGAAGGCACTCGCAATCACGACGTCAGCCAGAACATCGCGGCGTTGTTGCAGCACATCGAGAGTGAATGGCCTTTTACGATCCTCGATTTCGGCTGCGGCCCGGGGCGTGACCTTAAGGTCTTTGCCGAACTCGGCCACATCGCAATAGGATTGGAAGGCGCTGCGCACTTCGCCACCATGGCGCGCGCCTATAGCGGCTGCGAAGTGTGGCAGCAGGATTTCCTCAAGCTCGATCTACCCGAGAACTATTTCGATGGCGTATTCGCCAACGCCTCGCTGTTTCATGTCCCCAGTCAGGAGTTGTCGCGCGTGTTGCTGGAACTGCATGCATGTTTGAAGCCGGGTGGCGTGCTGTTTAGCTCGAACCCGCGCGGTCACAATGAGGAAGGCTGGAACGACGGGCGCTATGGCACCTATCTCGATTTAAAGTCTTGGCGCCGCTTTGTATCGTCGGCGGGCTTCGTAGAACTGGCCCACTATTACCGTCCTGCTGGCTTGCCGCTGGAAAGGCAGCCTTGGCTGGCAAGCATATGGCGTCGGTAAGCGCGGAAGCCGACGCTTCGCTGCGCTCGATCCCAATCATCGCGGTCACCGCCTATGCGCCAAGTGGAGAAGAGCAGAAGGCGCGAGCGGCCGGCTGCAACGACTTTGTGCCCAAACCTTACAGCCCACACCGATTGCTGGCGAAGATTCGCAATTACCTTCATTAATGGCTGACGTCGATTGTGCAGTGCATGAGTCCGCTTATGGCACAAAGCGGACATGCCTCTGCGACCGTTGCTGGTGACAGGAACAGAGGTGCTTCAAAAGCGTTTTCATGTCGAGCGGCATGTGGAAACGGCATGAGCAAGCGCATTTTGGTGGTCGACGATCAACCGGATAATCGCCAAATCATCCGCGATATGCTGGCCCCCTGCTTGAACAATTTTGCTGCCCGACAGAAGAGCAAGGTTGAGGCCAGAGATATGTGTTCCCCAAGCGGTAAATTTACCACCAACCCTTCTGCTGATTTTGGCCGGCATGCCAGACAACGATCGATGCTTCCTCGAATCCATGAGCATTTCGTAGACTTGCTTCGGTGATGCCTTGAACTTGACTGTCTAGTGCAATGTTTTGGTTTTCATTTTCGACTCCTACTTGATCCTTTAGTCCGAAATCAATTGAAGGGTGGCAAAGCCGATGAACCGCTGGCTAGTATCCACAAGTTCACGAAGTGAACTCCGTTGTCACGCTGCGCCGCGCGCTCGCGCCAATTCACTCAGGCAGAGACGGGCCGGTTTCCGTCCTTCGGCCGCATCCCTGAGTTTTGCCAGGCCGGATTCGATCCAACCGCGACGATGGGATTCGATCGCTCCTTGCGGGAGCCCGTAATGGCGCAATCGGACCAAGGTGCCGTCATCATCCCGTTCAAGCAAGAACTCCACTGTCGACTGGCCAGGCTTCACGCCCTCCACTCCGCCCCAAGTGAACACAACCTTTCGGTCGGGAATCACCTCGAGGTAGGTGCCCTCGATGGAAACGTCGACTGGGCCGGAGATGCGAAATACTCCGCCCGGTCGGGCGTCGGCCTCAACGAACTCTGCAAGCCAAGTCCTCATATGCACTGGGTCGGTCAAAAGGGTGAACACCATCTTCGGGGAAGCGCTGATGCGAATTTCGAGCCGAACTTCGGGATTATCGTGGCTCATTTGTTTCTCTTGCTCCGCTGCATAGTCTCGGCTGCATGCTTCAGCCGCCGCAATCGCGATCGCCAAAAGGCTTCCAAATACTCGAGGAGCTCGCCGAAGTTCTGGCCGTTGATCGCGTAGAGGCGCTTTGCTCCTACGCGGCGCTCGTCGAGCAAGCCCGCGTCACGCAATATCCCGATATGCTGCGATACCGCGGGCCGCGTCAACTTGAAATGTCGGGCGATGGCACCAGCTGTCATCTCCCTCTCGCGCACCAAGTCCACGATCTTGAAGCGTGTCTCGTTGCTCAGTGCCTGAAGTTTTACCAGTACAGTCAACTTCTTGTGATCTCCGTCAATTATTATTTACGTAAGAAATTTCTTACTACACGATGACATCCTCGTGCAAGCTCGGGTACTGATAGTTTGCGATCCGCACCCCTTGCGGTTACAACTTAGAAGGAGGTCCTATGGCACTAGCCGAACCCTTCTATTCTATCAATTATTTTAAGACCGAAGGACTTGTGGAGCTCACTTGGCTTCCGGGAACACAGGAGATGACCGACCAGGACTTCAAGGAGGTCTTGTGTGTCTTTGCAGAAGGCGCTCTCCAACATCGCGCGAAACGTTTAATCATCGATATGCGTCAATTCATGGGTCGACCTTCCGACCAGGTCGGCGCGTGGCGCGATGAAGTTATTGTTCCCAAGTATGAGAAGGCTGGCGTTAAAAAGATCGCCTGGGTTTGGCCCGGCGTGTCTTCCGACGAGATGGGAACTGGTACTGGCTATCAGCAGCGTTACTTTGCAACGCGCGATGAGGCAATCAATTGGTGCGTGGCAGACAGCTGATCCGCTAACCTGAAGATCGCTAAGGCACTTGGCATCACTGTTCCTCTGACCCTGTCCGGGCGCGGCGACGAGGTGATCGAGTGAGGTGGGATGTCCGCTATTGGCACAAAGCGGACATGCCGATCGCGCTCAGCGATGTCCGCTTTTGGAGGTAAGGCGGACATGGCAGCCGCAAACGCTTTAGCTATTTGCTCTTAGGGCGACTCCGATTTTGCGATGATGTTACTTCTCGAAGGTTTGCCCATCTCGTGTCAGACGGCTTACCGTTGATATAGCTGATTTCGGAGTTCGGCCACTTGTCGGTCATATAGAGCCAAGCAAGGCGACTTGCCGAATAAGGTCGACCACCAATGCGAATTTGATGATAACCCCTCCCATTTCTTGCGCCGGCTATAGCGCCAACAGGAGCGCGACTGCCAGCGCTCAC
>Ga0310915_10000170_pt1 | contig 31082 bp, 33 predicted proteins | sample GREbulkMGAN111_FD_202508 | JGI IMG/M metagenome (GOLD analysis project Ga0310915, IMG submission 202508) | Lab enrichment of tropical soil microbial communities from Luquillo Experimental Forest, Puerto Rico - GRE.bulkMG.AN111 | ecosystem: Environmental > Terrestrial > Soil > Tropical forest >...
CCTGTCCGTGGGCTGGTCGACCCGGATAAGCACCTCGCGACCGCCGATGCGTCCCTCCAGCTGCCAGTGCTGCAGGCCCAGCGTGGTGCGCATCCGTAGCGACGGCAAAGGGCTTGCGGGCCAATCTTTTCCGCCCAGGCGGAAACGAACGAACACCATCGGGGCGAGCCTGCGCAGCCCCGGCCTGTGCGACACCGCGGTGACCGCCTCCAGGACGTCGCCGTCGCCGAGATCGGCGTGGATCCATCCCCAACGCTTGGCGTTGCCGTGTCCGTAGATGTGGGCGACGCCGCCGCGCCAGCCGTCAACGTGGACGGCTGTGTCGCCGACCGTCAGTGAGCCGGTGAACTCGGCGGTGGGGGCGATGACCACCTGGGCGCCGGGCAGCAATTCGCGCTCCCACGCCGCGCGGGGAAACGTCCACAGCGGCGTGCCGGCGTCCTTCCACGACAGGTCCCAGGCCAGCGAGCGGGCGTTCCCGCTCAGTTTTTCCTGGGCCACCCGCACCCCCGCCGCGTCGAACCAGACGCTGCCCGCCGCCGGCCGAGTGGGTTCGGGGCCGAACCGCTCGGTGCGTGGTGGGCCGTCGGGCGCAAACCATGTCGCCCAGCCATGCGCGTAGGCAGCGTCGGGGCCGCCCACCGGCGCCACCGTCTCGCAGTGAATCCACAGCCCGGCGCGCGTCAGCGGATCCGACAGGGTGGCGTACCAGACTTCCAGGCGTCCGGCCTTGCCCCGCCAGCGCGGGGCCGCGGCCGATCGCAGTTCGTCGTCCATTTGTCCCTCCGGTCAGACGGCCAGTTGCACGCACAGTCGATGCGCCGTCCACTATATTGGTTGAGCCAATGAACCAGTCAAGTGTGCTGCAGCCGCCGGACCGTCAGCGGGTGGACGAACAGATCGCCGCGTCGATCGCCGACGCGATCCTCGACGGCGCCTTCCCGCCGGGCTCGACGCTGCCGCCCGAGCGGGAGCTGGCCGAGCAGCTCGGCGTCAACCGCACGTCGCTGCGCCAGGGCCTGGCCCGCCTGCAGCAGATGGGCCTCATCGAGGCCCGGCACGGCAGCGGCAACGTGGTCTGCGACCCGGAGGCGCTCACCCATCCCGCGGTGGTCGAGGCGCTGGTCCGCAAGCTGGGCCCCGAGTTCCTGGTGGAGTTGCTGGAAATCCGGGCGGCGCTCGGCCCCTTGATCGGCCGCTTGGCCGCGCAGCGCAGCGCGCCCGAGGACACCGACGCGTTGCGTGCCGCGCTGAACGCGGTGCGGCAGGCCGACGGCGCCGCGGCGCGCCAGACCGCCGACCTCGCCTACTTCCGGGTGCTCATCCACAGCAGTCGCAATCGCGCATTGGGTTTGCTGTATCGCTGGGTCGAGCACGCTTTCGGCGGTCGTGAGCACGAACTCACCGGGGCCTACGAGGACGCCGGCCCGGTTGTGGCCGACCTGCGGGCCATCACCGAGGCCGTGTCGGCGCGCGACTCGACCGCGGCCGCCGCCGCGGTCGAGGCGTACCTGCAGGCGAGCGCGCTGCGAATGGTCTTGTCTTACAACAAGACACAAGCCACCTGAAGCCTGCTATTCAGCGATCCGAGTCGCCGGGTGCACCGCGATGAGGCCTAACTTGCTGCGGCGCTTGCACATTGCCGCCAGCTCGGCGTAGGCCTTCGCACCGAGCAGCTCGGTGAGTTCGTCGGCGAGGCTTTCCCACACCTGCTTGGCGCCGACATGGGCGGCGGGATCGCCCGTGCAGTACCAGTGCAGGTCCGCACCGCCGGAGCCCCAGCCGCGGCGGTCGTATTCGGTGACGGTCGTCTTGAGGATCTCCGTGCCGTCGGGCCGGGTCACCCAGTCCTGGCTGCGCCGGATCGGCAACTGCCAGCAGACATCGGGTTTCATGGTCAGCGGCGCCACGCCCAGCTTGAGGGCTTTGGTATGCAGTGCGCAGCCGGCGCCCGCCGCAAAGCCGGGCCGGTTCAGGAAGATGCATGCGTCCTTGTGTTTGCGGGTCCGGTACTGGGGTTGGCCGTCGTGCTCGTCGAGTTCCAGGTAGCCCTTGTGTCCCAAACCCTTGTGGCGGTATTGCCAGTCGTCGTCGGTCAGCGTCTTCACCGCGTCGTCCAACCGGGCGCGGTCGTCGTCGTCGGACAGAAACGCGCCGTGCGAGCAACACCCGTCATCCGGGCGACCCGCCACCGTGCCGCGGCAGGCCGGTGTGCCGAACACACACGTCCAGCGCGAGAGCAGCCAGGTGAGGTCGGCCGCGATCAGGTGCTCCGGATTGTCGGGGTCGTAGAACTCGACCCACTCACGGGCGAAGTCCAATTCGACCTCTTGACCCGGCTCCAGATGCGAATTTGCCACGCTTTCAACGTTAGACCACGATTCCGGCCGGCCGACCCGCTGACACTCCGACCCGCAGCCAGGGCGGAACGCGCCGCGCGTCCGTCGCCCACCGAGCTGAATCGTCGTGCTTCTTCTCACGCCGCTTCGCGGCGCGCGTCGTCGCCCGACTATTTTGTTTCCTGTGCGATTAGGCGTGCTCGACGTGGGTAGCAACACGGTCCACCTGCTGGTGGTCGATGCCCACCGCGGTGGGCACCCGACGCCCATGAGTTCGACGAAGGCCACGCTGCGGCTCTCCGAGTCCATCGACAGTTCGGGCAAGATCACCAAGCGCGGCGCCGACAAGTTGGTCTCCACCATCGACGAGTTCGCCAAGATCGCGGTCAGCTCCGGCTGCGAGGAGCTGATGGCCTTCGCGACGTCCGCGGTACGAGACGCCGAGAACTCCGACGACGTGCTGGCCCGGGTGCGCAAGGAGACCGATGTCGAGTTGGTGGTCCTACGCGGCGTCGACGAATCGAGGCTGACATTCCTGGCGGTGCGCCGGTGGTACGGATGGAGCGCCGGGCGGATCATCAACCTGGACATCGGCGGCGGCTCGCTGGAATTGTCCAGCGGCGTCGACGAGGCGCCCGAGGTCGCGTTGTCGTTGCCGCTGGGCGCCGGACGATTGACCCGCGAATGGCTGCCCGACGATCCGCCCGGTCGGCGCCGGGTCGGGATGCTGCGCGACTGGCTGGACGCCGAGCTGGCGGACGCCAGCGTGGCCGTGCTGGAAAACGGTCCGCCCGACCTGGCGGTCGCCACGTCGAAGACGTTTCGCTCGTTGGCCCGGCTCACCGGCGCTGCCCCGTCGGCGGCCGGACCGCGGGTCAAGAGGACGCTTACGGCGAACGGCCTCAGGCAACTCATAGCTTTCATCTCTAGGATGACGACCGCCGACCGTGCCGAACTGGAAGGAGTGAGCGCCGAGCGGGCGCCGCAGATCGTGGCGGGTGCGCTGGTGGCGGAGGCGAGCATGCGAGTGTTGTCGATTGAAGAGGTGGATATCTGCCCGTGGGCGTTACGGGAAGGTCTCATCTTGCGCAAACTCGACAGTGAAGCCGACGGAACCGCACTCGTCGAGAGCTCGGTGCGCGATGCTGGAGGTCAGGTAGTTGATCGGCGCGCGAACCGATCGAGAGGCGACAAACCATGACCGGACCACACTCCGAGACCGAGAGCCCCGGCACTCGGTCCATCACGGTAAAGGAACTGCTGGCCAGGAACGGAACCATCGGCGAACCGGTCGTCACCCGGCGGCGGCGCCGCCGGCGCGGTGACAGCGACGCGGTCACGGTCGCGGAGCTGACCGGCGAGATTCCGGTGATCCGGGACGCCGGGCACGACGAAACCGGGAGTGGGGCCAAGGGAGCGGTCCAGGTTGCCGAACCGGTAAGCGAGAAACCGGACAAAACCGCGTACTGGTCCGAACCCGAGCCGCGCTGGCCCAAGTCACCGCCCCAGCCCAGACGCTTGTCGGCGCCCGAGCGCAGCGCGTACCCGCGGCCCCTGCCCCATGGCGAGCGGCCCGGTGATCGCACCGGGGGGGCGGGGCCACAATCCGACGCCGAGGACATGAGTCCGGACCCGATGGATCACTACGCCGATATCCCGGTGGACGTGATGGACTCCGAGGTGCGCGCGGCCGAACCGGTAACCGAGGATTCCGCGTACGTGCGCTCGTTCCTGGAGTCGGATTCCGCGCTGTTCGGCGGGCAGACCCTTGCCGATGAGGTCGCTCGACGGCGCGGCGCGGAGCGGGCCGCGGGTTCGCCGCCAGCCGCGGTGGAAGGCGAAGAAGCACCCGCCGGGGCCCGCGGCGCCCAGGCCGCGCACGGAAAACTCGAGGCGCTGTGGCGCGGCAGCTTGATCGTGCTGCAATCGATTTTGGCTGTCGCGTTCGGGGCCGGGCTGTTCGTCGCCTTCGACCAGCTGTGGCGCTGGAACAGCATCGTGGCGTTGGTGCTGTCCGTGCTGGTCATCCTCGGCTTGGTGGTGGGGGTCCGGGTGGTTCGCAAGACGGAGGACATCGCCAGTACGTTGATTGCGGTCGCGGTGGGGGCGCTGATCACCCTGGGGCCTTTGGCGCTGTCGTTGCAGTCGGGCTAGGCGCTACCACACACAGTGCGCCCAGCAATCAAAGTCGGCCTTTCGACGGCCTCGGTGTACCCATTGCGGGCCGAGGCCGCCTTCGAGTATGCGGCCAGGCTCGGGTACGACGGGGTCGAGCTGATGGTGTGGAGCGAGTCCGTGAGCCAAGACGTGGATGCCGTCAAGAAGCTGTCTCAGCGCTATCGCGTGCCGGTGTTGTCCGTGCACGCCCCCTGCCTGCTGATCTCGCAGCGGGTGTGGGGCGCCAACCCGATTCCGAAGCTGGAACGCAGCGTGCGGGCCGCCGAAAAGCTGGGTGCGCAGACCGTCGTCGTGCATCCGCCGTTCCGCTGGCAACGGCGGTATGCCGAGGGATTCAGCGACCAGGTCTCGGCCCTGGAGGCGGCCAGCGACGTGGTGATCGCGGTAGAGAACATGTTCCCGTTCCGGGCCGACCGGTTTTTTGGTGCCGGCCAGTCGCTCGAACGGATGCGCCGGCGTGGCGGCGGCCCGGGTCCGGCGATTTCGGCGTTCGCGCCGTCCTACGATCCGCTCGACGGCAACCACGCGCATTACACGCTTGATCTGTCCCACACCGCGACGGCGGGCACCGATTCGCTGGACATGGCGCGGCGGATGGGCGCGGGCCTGGTTCACCTGCACTTGTGTGACGGCAGCGGCCTGCCCGCCGACGAGCACTTGGTGCCCGGGCGCGGCACGCAACCCACCGCCGAGGTGTGCCAGATGCTTGCCGGCGGCCGTTTCGCCGGCCACGTCATTGTGGAGGTGTCCACGTCAACCGCGCGTTCCGCCCAGGACCGCGAAGCCATGCTCGCCGAGTCGCTGCAGTTCGCTCGCACCCACCTGATGCGGTGATTCTCTACAAGACACAGGAGAACATGAACGCGTTATTCACCTCCGCAATGACGCTGCGGCAGGTCGACCCCGGCGTGTACGAGGGCGAGCTCGACAAGCACTGGACGATCGGGCCCAAGGTGCATGGAGGCGCGATGCTGGCGCTGTGCGCCAACGCCGCGCGCACCGCGTGCAGCGCACAGTCGGGCGGGCTCGAACCGGTCCTGCAACCGGTCGCCGTGTCGGCGAGCTTCCTGTCGGCGCCCGATCCCGGGGCCATGTGGCTGTTGACGTCGATCCGCAAGCGCGGCCGCCGGATCAGCGTCGTCGATGTCGAGCTCACGCAGGGCGACCGCACCGCGGTGCACGCCGTGGTCAACCTCGGCGAGCCGGAACACTTTCCGCCCGGCGGCCATGCGGCGCCGCTGCTGTCGGCGAACCCGGTCGTCGGCCTGATGCCACCGGAGCCGCCCGACGACGTCGCGCCGATCGGGCCCGGACACCCGTTGGCCGGCCTCGTGCACCTGGGCGAAGGCTGCGACGTGCGGCCGCTGCTGTCCACGATGGGGCCCAGCACCGACGGCCGGCCGCCGGTGATCCAGATGTGGGCCCGACCCCGCGGGGTGGCCCCGGACGCGCTGTTCGCGCTCATGTGCGGGGATCTGTCGGCGCCGGTGACCTACGCCGTGGACCGCACCGGCTGGGCGCCCACCGTGCAGCTCACCACCTTGCTTCGGGGACTGCCCGCCGACGGCTGGCTGCGAATCATCGCCACCTGCACGGAGATCGGGCACGACTGGTTCGATGAGGACCACACCGTGGTCGACAGCCTGGGCCGCCTCGTGGTGCAAGCTCGCCAGCTGGCGATGGTCCCCGCCCGGTAGCACGGAAAAGCCCACCCGTCTGCGATGCTTTCGGGCATGGCAAGAATCGCGATCATCGGCGGCGGCAGCATCGGCGAGGCATTGCTGTCCGGCCTGCTGCGCGCCGGCCGGCAGGTGAAGGACCTGGTGGTGGCGGAACGGATGCCCGAGCGCGCCAAGTACCTGGCGGATACGTATTCGGTGCTGGTGACCTCGGTGGCCGAGGCCGTGGAGAACGCGACATTCGTCGTCGTGGCCGTGAAGCCGGCCGACGTCGAGTCGGTGATGGGGGAGCTGGCGCGCGCGGCCGCTGCGGCCGAGGTCGACAGCGCCGAGCAGGTGTTCGTCACGGTCGCGGCGGGGGTCACGGTCACCTACTTCGAATCCAAGCTGCCCGCCGGGACGGCCGTGGTCCGGGCGATGCCGAACGCGGCGGCGTTGGTGGGTGCGGGGGTGACCGCGCTGGCCAAGGGCCGTTTCGTCACCCAGGCACAGCTCGAGGAGGTGTCGGCAGTGTTCGACTCCGTCGGCGGCGTGCTGACCGTCCCCGAGTCGCACATGGACGCCGTGACCGCGCTGTCAGGTTCGGGACCGGCGTATTTCTTTCTGATGGTCGAGGCCCTGGTGGACGCCGGTGTCGCGGCGGGTCTGAGCCGCCAGGTCGCCACCGACCTGACCGCGCAGACGATGGCCGGGTCGGCGGCAATGCTGCTGGAACGGATGGCTTCCGACCAGGCGGTCGAGGGGGAGGCGCCGGGGACGCGGGCGGACGCCACGGCGGCGCAACTGCGAGCGACGGTCACCTCGCCCGGCGGCACCACCGCCGCTGCGCTGCGCGAACTCGAACGAGGCGGGCTGCGGGTGGCCGTCGACGCGGCCGTCCAGGCCGCCAAAAGGCGCTCTGAGCAGCTAAGAATTACATCGGAATAATTCAAGAATTTTGGATCGATTATCCCTCACCAGTACCAGTAACCCCATTAGTCCCGCTATTCTCCTCTTTGTATGCACGTGTGGGTGCCAGCGGAGGGGAAGCCGCTGGCATTACGCGGGCCTGACACGATTGGGTTGCGATGACGTCTACGAACGGGCCATCGGCGCGCGATTCCGCTGGTAAGGGCCGGGACACCGTTTCCGTCGATGGCCAGCAGGCCAGGACACAATTTCTCACCGTTGCGGAGGTGGCGGCGCTGATGCGCGTCTCCAAGATGACGGTGTACCGGTTGGTGCACAACGGCGAGTTGCCAGCGGTTCGGGTCGGGCGGTCCTTCCGGGTGCACGCCAAGGCCGTCCACGACATGCTGGAGACTTCGTACTTCGACGCGGGCTGACCTGCGCCCGGCCGCGTGCGGACGCGCGGCCGTGTCGGCACCGGAGTGCATCGCGAGGCCGGTGGTTTGGTGTTCTGTGCCGCCGGCCGGGTAAAGTGGCTCGAGGTTTTTCGAGTCCTTTTGCCGTCGTTGAAGCGGTCACGGTCAGATAGCGGAGTTCATGGGTTCAGTCATCAAGAAGCGGCGCAAGCGCATGTCGAAGAAGAAGCACCGCAAGCTGCTTCGCCGCACCCGGGTGCAGCGCAGAAAACTTGGCAAGTAAGCGCGAGAAAACCCGGTCGACCGCCGCGCCGCCGTAACGCCGCCGCCCAGCCGGGCCGTTAGGCTGTTCGGGTGGACCACTCGAGCGGGAACGATGCCGGAACGGGCGGCACCGTGCACTATCCCAAAGTTGTGCTGGTCACCGGCGCGTGCCGGTTCCTGGGCGGCTACCTGACCGCTCGGCTGGCGCAGAACCCGCTGATCAATGGGGTCATCGCGGTGGACGCGATCGCCCCCAGCAAGGACATGCTGCGCCGCATGGGCCGAGCCGAGTTCGTCCGTGCCGACATTCGTAATCCCTTCATCGCCAAGGTGATTCGCAACGGCGACGTGGACACCGTGGTGCACGCCGCGGCGGCGTCGTACGCGCCGCGGTCCGGCGGCAGCGCGGCGCTGAAGGAACTCAACGTGATGGGTGCGATGCAGCTTTTCGCGGCCTGCCAGAAGGCGCCCTCGGTGCGCCGCGTGGTGCTGAAGTCGACCTCTGAGGTGTATGGGTCGAACGCACACGACCCGGTGATGTTCACCGAGAACAGCAGCAGCCGTCGACCGTTTCGCGACGGTTTCGCCAAGGACAGCCTCGATATCGAGGGTTACGTGCGCGGACTGGGTCGCCGACGGCCCGATATCGCGGTGACGATTCTGCGGCTGGCCAACATGATCGGCCCGGCGATGGACACGACGCTGTCGCGGTACCTGGCCGGGCCGTTGGTCCCGACGATGTTCGGCCGAGACGCGCGATTGCAGTTGTTGCACGAGCAGGATGCGCTGGGGGCGCTCGAGCGCGCGGCGATGGCCGGCAAGGCCGGCACGTTCAACATCGGCGCCGACGGCATCATCATGCTCTCCCAGGCGATCCGGCGCGCCGGTCGTATTCCGTTGCCGGTACCCGGTTTTGGCGTCTTCGCGCTGGATTCGCTGAGACGGGCCAATCGGTACACCGAGATCAGTCGTGATCAATTTGATTATTTGAGTTATGGCCGCGTCATGGATACCACCAGAATGCGCTCCGAGCTGGGCTACCAGCCCAAATGGACGACGGCCGAGGCGTTCGACGACTACGTTCGCGGCCGTGGCCTGACTCCCATAATCGACCCGCATCGGGTACGCTCCCTGGAGGATCGAGTTATAGCTATTGCCCAGCGCTGGGGTAGCCGAAATCCAATTCCATGGGGTGGAGTCAGGTAGATATCGTGGCGGGTGAAACCAGAGCGAATGTCATTCCACTGCACACAAATAGGGGTCGGGTAGCGGCACGGCGGAGAGCCGATCAACGAGCGGAGTCGTCACGTCAGCATCCCTCGTCGCTCTCCGACCCGCACGGTCGGGCATCGGCCGAACAGATCGCCGCCGTCGTCCGCGAAATCGACGAGCACCGGCGTGCCGGCGGTGCGCCATCAACGGCAGACGCGCCGCTCAACGAGCTCGCGCAGCGCGTCGCATCGGTTGCCGGCTTCCTCCGTCAGCGGCTCACCGGTGACTACGCCGTCGACGAGTTCGGATTCGATCCGCACTTCAACAGCGCGATCGTTCGGCCGCTGCTGAGGTTGTTCTTCAGATCGTGGTTCCGGGTAGAGGTCAGCGGCATCGAGAACCTGCCGAGCGAGGGTGCCGCGTTGGTGGTTGCCAATCACGCCGGGGTGTTGCCGTTCGACGGGCTGATGCTGTCTGTGGCGGTTCACGACGAGCACCCCGCGCGGCGGGACCTGCGATTGCTGGCCGCCGACATGGTGTTTGACCTGCCCGTGGTCGGCGAAGCCGCCCGCAAGGCGGGCCACACCATGGCCTGCACGACGGACGCGCACCGGCTGCTCGCCGCGGGCCAGCTCACCGCGGTGTTCCCCGAGGGCTACAAGGGATTGGGCAAGCGCTTCGAGGACCGCTACCGGTTGCAGCGGTTCGGGCGCGGGGGTTTCGTGACGGCGGCGCTGCGCACGAAAGCCCCGATCGTTCCGTGCTCGATCATCGGCTCCGAAGAGATCTATCCGATGCTCACCGATGTCAAGCTGCTGGCGCGGCTGTTCGGGCTGCCCTACTTCCCCATCACCCCGCTGTTCCCGCTGGCAGGGCCGGCGGGCCTGGTGCCGCTGCCGTCGAAATGGCGCATCGCGTTCGGTGAGCCGATCCACACGAACGACTACGCCGCTTCCGACGCCGAGGACCCGATGGTCACCTTCGAATTGACCGATCAGGTGCGCGAGACGATCCAGCAGACGCTGTACCGGCTGCTGGCCGGGCGCCGCAACATCTTCTTCGGCTGAGCCCTTGGGTTCAAGGCAAGCGTCCAACGTCGAGCTGTTGGGCGATTTCGCGGTATTTCGGACCGAGAACTCGACGTTCGCTTACTTCACCAAAGTGAACTGGCAGACGTCCGTGTAGTGGTCGCGGAACAGGTCCGAGCAGCCCCTCAGGTAGTGCATGTAGATGTCGTAGACCTCTTGGCCCTGCAGCTCGATCGCCTTTTCCTGGTGCGCTTCCAGCCCGTCGGCCCAGGCGTTCAACGTGGGCACGTAGTTCGAGCCGATCCGGTGGTAGCGCTCTACCTTGAAGCCGGCGTTGGACGAGTAGCGGTCGATCTGCTGGATCTGGGGCAGCCGGCCGCCGGGGAAGATCTCGGTCAAGATGAATTTGATGAAGCGCAGCAGGCTCATTGGTGCCTGCAACCCGCGCGCTTTGGATTCGTTGGGTTCGGGGATGATGATCGTGTGCAGTAGCATCCGGCCGTCGTCGGGCAGCAGGTTGTAGTACTTCTTGAAGAAGTTGTCGTAGCGCTCGAATCCGGCGTCGCCGGCGCCGTCGGCGAAGTGCTCGAACGCCCCGAGCGACACGATGCGGTCGATCGGCTCGTCGAACTCCTCCCAGCCCTGCAGCCGCACCTCTTTGCGGCGAGGGCTGTCCATCTCGGCGAACTTCACCTTGTCGTGAGCGAGCTGATTCTCGCTCAGCGTCAACCCGACCACGTTGACGTCGTACTCGGCCACCGCGTGCCGCATGGTCGAACCCCAGCCACAGCCGATGTCGAGCAACGTCATGCCGGGCTCGAGGTTGAGTTTGTCCAGCGCCAGTTTGCGCTTTGCGTACTGGGCCTCTTCCAGCGTCATGCCCGGGCGTTCTTCGAAGTAGGCACAGCTGTAGGTCATTGATGGGTCGAGGAACAGCTTGAAGAATTCGTTCGATCGATCGTAGTGGGCTTGGACATCTTCGACTGGCGGCTTTAGCTGCGTGTCACCGCTGGTTTCACCCTCTGAAGTCATTGATTTGACCCTACTTTCCGGCCGATATGGATGCAATCGCGGCGACGGTTTCTTCAGCGCCGGCGTCTTGGTGGGCTGCTTCTCCCAGCATTGTCACGGTACTGGTGACAACCGGGTTTCCATCAGCGTCTGTGACTTCGCTGCGAATCTCGGCGATCACGGTGCCGTGGGACTCCAACACCGAGTCCAAGTAGGTGTCGAAGTAAAGCTTGTCGTGGGCCAGGATCGGCCGGTGGAACCGGAACTTCTGGTCACGATGGAACACCCGGGCGATGTTGATCGGGATGTTGAACTTGGTGAAGATCTCCAGCTGCACGCGCCGCCCGGCGACGGCAAGGAAGGTCAGCGGCGCCACGACCGCGGGGTAGCCGGCGGCCGCGGCATTATTCTCGCTGTAGTGCGTCGGGTTGTCATCCTTCACCGCGACCGCGAACTCCCGGATCTTCTCGCGTCCGACCTCGAAGTAGTCCGGTGCCCGGTAATGGCTGCCGATGAGCCCTTGGGCCTCTTGGTGGACTGTCATACCGCTTTGCTCTCCGCTCGAATACGTCTCAGCGGCGCAGCTTATCAGCGCGATTGGCGACGCGATGCCAATGCTGCCAACGCACCGCCCGCCGCGCCCAGGGCCAAAGCCGACGGCACCCCGATGCGAGCGGCCTTGCGAGCGGTCCGGAAGTCGCGGATCTCCCAGCCTCGTTCGCGTGCCAGGGTGCGCAGGCGGGCGTCGGGATTGATGGCGACCGCCGTGCCCACCAACGACAGCAGGGGTACGTCGTTGTAGCTGTCGGAATAGGCGGTGCAGCGTTTGAGGTTGAGGCCCTCGCGGATCGCCAGCGAACGCACCGCGTGGGCTTTCCCCGTGCCGTGCAGGATCTCGCCGACCAGCCTGCCGGTGAAGACCCCGTCGACCGACTCGGCGACGGTCCCCAGGGCGCCGGTCAGTCCCAGCCGCCGTGCAATGGTCGCCGCGAGCTCGTATGGCGTGGCGGTGATCAGCCACACCTGCTGGCCGGCGTCGAGGTGCATCTGGGTCAGCTCGCGGGTGCCGGGCCAGATCTTGTCGGCGATGATCTCGTCGTAGACCTCCTCGCCCAAAGCGACCAGCTGCTCGACGGAGCGGCCCTCGATGAAGGCGAGCGCCTTGCGCCGGCCGGCGGCGACGTCGTCGCTGTTCTCCTTGCCGAGCAGCTGGAACTTCGCCTGGGCATAGACGAATCCGAGCACATCGCGATAGGTGAAGTAGTTGCGAGCGGCCAGCCCGCGGCCGAAATGCACCGCCGACGAGCCCTGCACCAGGGTGTTGTCCACATCGAAGAATGCGGCCGCGGTCAGGTCGATCGGCGGCTGCGGGCTACCCTTGTCGGCGGCGTCTCGGGCGTCCGGGGCCTGCAGGTCGTCGAGCGCACGCGAGGCGCTCGCGTTGTCGGCCAGCGATTCCGGGTCAGCGCGACCGGTCGGGTCGGCGCCGCCCGACTCCCAGGAAGCCATCGCATAACCTCCTTGACCGCTGTGCCGCCCGGTGACCGGTGGGCGACCGGTATCAACCCTATCGGGCGGATGTTCTGGGCAGGTTTGCGCGGCTGGCCCGGCCCGAACTCGCGACGGCGGCCCGTGACCCTAAGGTCACGACCACATGGCCAAATTCGTCGACATCGCCCCGGTGTAGTTGCGGTGGGCGGTCCCGCCGGCGGCCCGCAATTGGGCCAGCGCCTCGCGCATCATCGCCTCGCCTCGGGCCCAGTGCCGGTGCGCCTCGGCGTGCGCGGCCGCACCTTGCCCGTCCCACGTCGTGTGCAAATTGCTTACCAGAGAATCGATTTCGGTGAGCATGTGTTCGGCGTAGCGCTGAAACTCCGTCATTCGCTGCACCGCATCGGCCAATGCCTGGGGATCCACGCGGAACGCGTCAGCCACCTCGCACCTCGCGCATCGCCTGTTCGGCTACCGCCTCGTTGCGCTGATAGCGGCCACCGGCCTCGCCCACCAGCCGCGCCAAGATCGACAAGCCCGTCTCCACCTCGCCGGCTCCGCGATGCCACAGCTCCCACGCGGCGGCGTAGGCACTTCCGGATGCACCGTGCCAGCCGCCCAGCATGTCGCCGACCTGATCGTCGAGAGCGGTCAGCCGGCTCCGCAGATCCTCCGCAGAGCTGCGCAGAGCTTCGGTGAATCCCCGCATTGCGAGCGGGTCGACGCGCAACGTGTCGTCAGCCACAGCGGCAACGTAATCGCTTCGGCGCGGCCCCACAATTCACGATGCCACACTGGTGGCCATGACCCAGCCCGCAAGGCGGCGGCAGGTGCAGCTGCTGACCCGCGACGGCTGCACCATCTGCGCGCGCGTGCATGCCCGGCTGGCGGAACTGGCAGGTGAGCTGGGCTTCGAGCTGTTCATGACCGACGTCGACGCGGCCGCGTTGGCGGGCGACCCGGGGTTGCGGGCTGAGTTCGGCGATCGGCTGCCGGTGGTCCTGCTGGACGGCCGCGAACACAGTTACTGGGACATCGACGAGCCCCGGCTGCGCGCCGATCTCGCTCTTTGACAGGGCGGCCCCCAGCGGCGCCGAGGGGGTCAGTGACGTCGATCAAGTATTTGGTAGCGCAGCTGATCAACGTTTACCGTGGACGGTAGTTCAGTTACTGGAGCAAGCAAGGGAGCTGGCCAGGTGATGCTGCCGTGAGCATCCTGCTCTTCGGGGTTTCGCACCGCAGTGCGCCGGTCTCCGTCCTGGAACAACTCAGCATCGACGAATCCGATCAGGTCAAGATCGTCGACCGGGTGTTGCAGTCACCGCTGGTGACCGAGGCGATGGTGCTGTCGACCTGCAACCGGGTCGAGGTCTACGCCGTCGTCGACGCGTTCCACGGCGGGTTGGCGGTGGTCGGGCAGGTGCTCTCGGAACACTCCGGGATGTCGATGGGCGACCTGACCAAATACGCCTACGTCCGCTACAGCGAGGCCGCCGTCGAGCACCTGTTCGCCGTTGCCAGCGGTCTGGATTCCGCGGTGGTCGGCGAGCAGCAGGTGCTGGGTCAGGTGCGCCGCGCGTATGGCACCGCCGAGGCCAATCGCACGGTCGGCCGGGTGCTGCACGAGCTCGCCCAGCGGGCGCTGTCGGTGGGCAAGCGGGTGCATTCCGAAACCGCCATCGACGCCGCCGGCGCCTCGGTGGTGTCGGTGGCCCTGGGCATGGCCGAATGCCGGCTCGGGGGGCTGACGGGCAAGACCGCCGTGGTGATCGGCGCCGGTGCGATGGGCGCCCTGTCAGTGGCGCACCTGACCCGTGCCGGCGTCGAACACATTCATGTCCTGAACCGGTCCTTGTCCCGGGCGCAGCGGCTGGCCCGCAAGATCCGCGAATCCGGGGTGCGGGCCGAGGCGCTGGCCCTTGACCGGCTGCCCGGCGCGCTGGCGGATGCCGACGTCGTCGTCACCTGCACCGGGGCGATCAGCACGGTGGTTTCGCTGGCCGATGTGCACCACGCGCTGGCCAGCGCCCGGCGCGACGAGGCGGCCCACCCGCTGGTGATCTGCGACCTGGGCATGCCGCGCGACGTCGATCCGGCGGTGGCCGGGCTGCCGGGCGTCTGGGTCGTCGATGTGGAGCGCGTGCAGCACGAACCGTCGGCCCATGCCGCCGCCGCCGATGTCGACGCCGCGCGCCACATCGTGGCGGCCGAAGTCGCCACCTACCTGGCGGGACAGCGGATGGCCGAGGTCACCCCGACCGTGACCGCGCTGCGCCAGCGAGCCGCCGACGTGGTCGAAGCCGAGCTGATGCGGCTGGAGAACCGGCTGCCCGGGCTGGCGAGCGCCGACCGCGAGGAGGTGGCCCGCACCGTCCGGCGGGTCGTCGACAAGCTGCTACACGCGCCCACCGTGCGGATCAAACAACTCGCCAGTGCCCCCGGTGGTGACAGCTACGCCGAGGCGCTGCGCGAGCTCTTCGAACTCGACCAGACCGCCGTCGACGCCGTCGCCGCGGGTGAATTGCCAGTGGTCTCATCAGGATTCGATGACAGCCCGCAACAGGCCGGCGAGTAGCCGATTGCCGCACGTGATCCGGATAGGCACTCGGGGCAGTCTGTTGGCCACCACCCAGGCCGGCACCGTCAGGGACGCCCTGATCGCCAACGGCCATCCCGCGGAGTTGGTGACCATCGCCACCGCGGGCGACCGGTCGTCGGCGCCCATCGAAAGTCTGGGTGTGGGCGCCTTCACCACCGCGCTGCGTGAGGCCATCGAGGACGGCCGCGTCGACGCCGCGGTGCACTCGCACAAGGATTTGCCGACCGCAGACGACCCGAGGTTCACCGTAGCGGCGATACCCCCACGCGATGACCCCCGCGACGCGGTGGTGGCCCGCGACGGGCTGGTCCTGGGGCAGTTGCCGGCCGGTTCGCTGGTGGGCACCTCATCCCCGCGACGGGCCGCACAGCTTAGAGCATTGGGTCTCGGTTTGGAAATCCGCCCCCTACGAGGCAACCTAGATACCAGGTTGAACAGGGTAAGCAGTGGTGATCTAGACGCGATCGTGGTGGCCCGGGCCGGTCTGGCCCGGCTGGGCCGCCTGGACGATGTCACCGAGACGCTAGAGCCGGTGCAGATGTTGCCGGCACCGGCTCAGGGCGCGCTCGCCGTCGAGTGCCGCGCCGGTGATGGGTTGGCGGCGGTGCTGGCGGAGTTGGACGACGCCGACACGCGAGCGGCGGTCACCGCGGAGCGAGCCCTGCTGGCCGAACTGGAGGCGGGTTGCTCCGCACCGGTGGGCGCGATCGCCGAAGTGGTCGAGTCCATCGATGAGGATGGCCACGTCTTCGAAGAGCTGTCGCTGCGCGGCTGTGTGGCGGCGCTGGACGGGTCCGACGTGATCCGCGCGTCCGGCATCGGCACTCCCGGTCGGGCACGAGAGCTGGGGCTCTCGGTCGCCGCGGAGCTGTTCGAGCTGGGCGCACGGGAGCTGATGCGGGCCGCGCGGCAAGACCCCGCGCGCGAGAAATGAATGACGCTAAATAGGGATGACTTGGGAGCGACAATGACGACGCGAGGGCGTAAGTCGAGACCGGGCCGCATCACGTTCGTGGGCTCCGGTCCGGGCGACCCGGGATTGTTGACCGCGAGGGCCGCCGCGGTGCTGGCCAACGCCGCCTTGGTGTTCACCGACCCCGACGTACCCGAGCCCGTGCTGGCCCTGATCGGCAAGGACCTGCCGCCGGTGTCCGGTCCGGCGCCGGCCGGTCCGGTCGCCGCGAACGCCGAACACGCCGCCGACGGGGACCACGGCCGGCCCGCGCCCGCGGTGATATCCGGCGGCGCCGACATCCGCCCGGCGCTCGGCGAGCCCGCCGAAGTCGCCAAGACGCTCACCGCCGAGGCCCGTTCCGGCGCCGACGTGGTGCGGCTGGTGGCGGGCGACCCGCTGATGGTCGACGCGGTCATCACCGAGGTGAACGCCGTCGCGCGTAGCCACCTGCACATTGAGATCGTGCCCGGCCTCGCCGCCACGAGCGCCGTCCCCACCTATGCCGGGTTGCCGCTGGGCTCCTCGCACACGGTTGCCGACGTGCGCGGCGACGTGGACTGGGAGGCGCTGGCCGCGGCGCCCGGCCCGCTGATCCTGCAGGCCACCGCGTCGCATCTGGCCGATGCGGCCCGCGCCCTCATCGATCACGAGCTGGCCGAGGCCACCCCGTGCGTGGTGACCGCGCATGGGACCACCTGCCAGCAGCGTTCGGTGGAAACCACGCTGCACGGGCTGACCGATCCGGCCGTCCTGGGCGGCACCGACCCGGCCGGTCCGATGTCCGGACCGCTGGTGGTGACCATCGGCAAGACGGTGAGCAGCCGGGCGAAGCTGAACTGGTGGGAGAGCCGCGCACTGTACGGCTGGACCGTGTTGGTGCCCCGCACCAAGGACCAGGCGGGCGAGATGAGCGAGCGGCTGACGTCGTACGGCGCGCTGCCGATCGAGGTGCCGACCATCGCCGTCGAACCGCCGCGCAGCCCCGCCCAGATGGAGCGCGCCGTCAAGGGCTTGGTCGACGGCCGCTTCCAGTGGGTGGTGTTCACCTCCACCAATGCGGTGCGTGCGGTGTGGGAGAAATTCGGGGAGTTCGGCCTGGACGCCCGCGCGTTCTCCGGCGTGAAGATCGCCTGCGTCGGCGAGTCGACGGCCGACCGCGTCCGGGCCTTCGGCATCAGCCCGGAGCTGGTCCCGGCCGGCGAGCAGTCCTCGCTCGGCCTGCTCGACGACTTCCCGCCCTACGACAGCATTTTCGACCCGGTGAACCGTGTCCTGCTGCCGCGCGCCGACATCGCCACCGAGACGCTGGCCGAGGGTCTGCGCGAACGGGGCTGGGAGATCGAGGATGTCACCGCTTACCGGACGGTGCGCGCCGCGCCTCCGCCGGCGGCCACCCGCGAAATGATCAAGACGGGCGGCTTCGACGCGGTGTGCTTCACCTCGAGCTCGACCGTGCGAAACCTGGTCGGCATCGCCGGCAAGCCGCATGCGCGCACGATCATCGCCTGCATCGGCCCCAAGACCGCCGAGACCGCCGCCGAGTTCGGCCTCCGGGTGGATGTCCAGCCCGATACCGCCGCCGTCGGCCCACTGGTCGACGCCCTGGCCGAACACGCCGCGCGCCTGCGCGCCGAGGGCGCGCTGCCACCGCCGCGCAAGAAGAGCCGCAGGCGCTAGTGAGCTACCCGCGGCTGCGCCCGCGTCGGCTCCGCTCAACACCCGCGTTGCGCCGCTTGGTTGCGCAAACGTCCTTGGAGCCAAGGCATTTGGTGCTGCCCATGTTCGTCGCCGACGGTATCGACGAACCGCGGCCGATTCCGTCCATGCCGAAAGTGGTTCAGCACACCAGAGATTCGCTGCGCGCCGCCGCCGCCGATGCCGTTGCCGCGGGGGTCGGTGGGCTGATGCTGTTCGGCGTGCCACGCGAGCAGGACAAGGACTCGACCGGCTCGGCCGGCACCGACCCCGATGGCATTCTCAACGTCGCGTTGCGTGACCTGGCCAAGGATCTCGGTGACGCCACCGTGTTGATGGCCGACACCTGCCTGGACGAGTTCACCGATCACGGGCATTGCGGGGTCCTGGACGCGAGGGGCCGGGTGGACAACGACGCCACGTTGGCGCGGTACGTGAAACTAGCTGTGGCACAAGCGGAATCGGGCGCTCACGTGGTCGGGCCAAGCGGGATGATGGACGGCCAGGTGGCCGCGATCCGCGACGGTCTGGACGCCGCGGGCCACACCGATGTGGTGATCCTGGCCTACGCCGCGAAATTCGCCTCGGCGTTTTTCGGCCCATTCCGCGAAGCGGTCGGCTCCAGCCTGTCCGGGGACCGGCGCACCTATCAGCAGGACCCGGGCAACTTCCGGGAGGCGGTGCGCGAGATTCAGTTGGACCTTGACGAGGGCGCGGACATCGTGATGGTCAAACCCGCGATGGGTTATCTCGATGTGGTGGCGGCCGCGGCGGAGGTCTCGCCGGTGCCGGTGGCCGCCTATCAGGTCTCGGGGGAGTACGCGATGATTTGCGCCGCGGCCGCGAACGACTGGATCGACGGGCGCGCCGCGGCGCTGGAGTCGCTGACGAGCATCCGGCGCGCCGGCGCGGATATCGTGCTCACCTACTGGGCCGTGGATGCGGCGGGTTGGCTTTCGTGACGGGCCAGTGGGTAACAATCATCGGGTGAGGCTTCAATGACGACAGCGAAGGACACAGAACAGCAGCGGTTGTTCTACGAGGCAGGCGCCAGCTGGTGGTTGGTGGCCTTGGGCCCGCTATCGGGGGCGAGTGTGATCCTGATCGACATCTGGGCCCATGCCCCGGTGTCCTTCGTGGTTCCGCTGATCTTCATGGTGCTGGTGTCGGCGTTCGTCGCGCTCCAGGTGAAGGCGGCACGCATTCATGTCTCGGTCGAGCTGACCGAAGACGCCCTGCGGCAGGGCACCGAAACCCTCCTGGTACGGGAGATCGTCAAGGTTTACCCGGAGGCCGAGAACGACGAGGCCTCCGGGAAGGAGCTGGCCAGGTGGCAGTCGGCGCGGGCCCTGGGCGAGTTGGTCGGGGTACCGCGCAAACGGACAGGCATCGGTCTCAAGCTCACCCAGGGTCGCACCGCCCAGGCCTGGGCGCGTCGTCACCGTGACCTGCGGGCGGCGCTGACCCCCTTGGTCCAGGAGCGGGTGGAGCCCGCCGGATCCGATGTCGCCGACGAAGATCGCGACGATTATCGCGACGACGAAGGGACAGTGCAGTGATCGTCCGCTACCGGACTTTCGTCGAACTCGGCCTGTCCATTGCCGCGCTGACGGTCGCTTCCGTGAGCTGGGCGCACGCACGTCACACGGTGATTGTCGCGCCCGTCGCGGGGGGGCAGCCGTTCAGCACATCGTTGGTTTACGACCCTCAGATGCTGCTGCTGACCCTGGTGTTGATAACGACCGCCGGGGTGCTGGAGGTGGTCGCCGTCGCCAGGCTGTGGCGGGACCGGGGCTCTAGGCCGTCTTCTTGATCAGCGGCAGCACGAGCTGACGGCGGCTGACGATGGCGTCGGCCAGGTTGTGGAGCGCCTCGCGCACCGAGCTCGTAAACGGAACCAAGTCCTCGCCATAGTCACCCAGCAGCTCGATGACCGCCGGACTCGCGACCAACGTCCACTCCACCCCGGCGGCGCGGCAGTGCTCGTCGAGCTCGTGCAATAGCGAGATACCGGCGGCGGCAAAGTGATTGAGGTCGCTCAGGTCGAGCACCACGGGGTTGCCTCCGTGGATGAAACGCCGAATGTATTCGCTGACCTGGTCGACGTTCACGGCGTCGATTTCGCCTCGGATGGTCACCACCGTCGCCAGGTGGCGACAGTGAGCCCGAATCTGAGCGCCACCGCAGTCAAAGGTGCCGTTCCCCTGACGGGTCGCGACGTTCGCCATGGTCATCAGCAGCCTCCTTCCCGTGGCATTTCACTGTGGCCTCCAACGGTGCCCGCTAAAACTAAGGAGACCGAAAAGCGCGTCTAACTCTTTGCTAAGAAGCAACTTCTGGGGTATTTGGCCAAGGCCCGGGCAACGTTGATGCCGGCCGCCGGAGGCAAGCCACGCCACGGCCCTCCCCCAATCGCCCCCATTCCGCTGTTAGGCTGCGATGGCTGCCGGTTGCTCGGTCGGGGGCTGGAGGATGGTGAGATCGCCCGGTCAGCTGCGTCAAAGGCGAACGAAACGGCACAGTCCAGACGGAAAGAGCATCGTGCGCACCGGAGAGATCAGGGGCGAGATCAAGGCGCTGACGGGGCTTCGCATTCTCGCCGCGGTGTGGGTGGTGCTGTTTCACTTCCGGCCAATGTTGGGTGATGTGTCGCCGGACTTCCGTGACGCCCTGGCACCGGTGCTCAATTGCGGGGCCCAGGGCGTCGACCTCTTCTTCATCCTCAGCGGGTTCGTATTGACCTGGAACTACCTTGACCGCATGGGCCGGTCGTGGTCGACGCGCGCCACCCTGCGCTTCCTGTGGCTGCGGCTGGCCAGGGTGTGGCCGGTGTACCTGGTCACGTTGCACCTCGCCGCCCTGTGGGTGATCTTCACGCTGCACGTCGGTCACGTGCCATCGCCCTACGCCGGTCAGCTCACCGCGATCAGCTACGTGCGGCAGGTCCTGTTGGTGCAGCTGTGGTTCGAGCCGTTCTTCGACGACTCCAGTTGGGATGGGCCGGCCTGGTCGATCAGCGCCGAATGGCTGGCCTACCTGCTGTTCGGTCTGATGGTGCTGGTGATCTTGCGGGTGAAGCAGGCGACGAGGGCGCGGAGCCTGATGTTCCTGGCGTTCGCCGCGTCGTTGCCGCCGGTGGTGATGTTGCTGACCAGTGGCCACTTCTACACACCGTGGAGCTGGCTGCCGAGAATCGTGACGCAGTTCGTCGCCGGCGCCCTCGCATGCGCCGCCGTGCGTAGGTTGCGGTTGACCGATCGTGCCCGGCGCGTCGCGGGATACATCTCCCTGCTTCTCCTGGTTGCCATGGTGGGCGTCCTCTACTGGTTCGACGCGCATCCGATATCCGGAATCGTGGAGAACGACAGCGGCGGAGTGGTCGACGTCCTGTTCGTTCCGCTGGTGATAACCCTGGCGATCGGCCTGGGCAGCCTGCCGAGGCTGCTGTCGACGCGGTTGATGGTTTACGGCGGCCAGATCTCGTTCTGCCTGTACATGGTGCACGAGCTGGTGCATACCGCCTGGGGTTGGGCCGTCGAGCAATACGAGCTCACCCCGCAGGCCAATCCGTGGAAATGGAACGTCATCGGCCTGTTAGTGATCGCCGTGGTTGCCTCGATCCTGATGTATCACCTCGTCGAAGAGCCCGCCCGCCGTTGGATGCGCAGGATGGCCGACGTCAGACCCGCCGACGAGAAAGCCGAGCCGGTGAGCGCCAAGCTGCATCCGATCGACGGTGGGCTGGAAGCGGTTTCGGCCCACGCGGTGTGAGGGTAACCTCCAGGCGATAGCGGCCAGCCGCGATCCAGCGGTTTGATGCCGAGTTCGCGTCGTTTCCTCGTACGATTCCGTTGATTTACGAGGCATACGACGATGCCGCGCACGGGGGAGGTGGTAATGAATCGTCTGGTCACGTTGGTCCTTACCCTCATTTTTCTGCTCGGCGTCGTCCTTGAGTACCCGGACCATCCGCCACTGGTGCGGGCTTACGACACGGTGACCCTGGATTCCCGGCTGAACCACGTCGCGGTGATCGGTGACTCCTATACCACCGGCACCGATGAGGGCGGCCTGGGTCCGAAAGCGTGGACCGCTCTGGCCTGGTACTCGCTCGCCCGGGGAGGCGTGCGGATCGCCGCCGACGTGGCCGCCGAGGGCAGAGCCGGCTACGGCGTGTCCGGCGACCACGGCAGCATCTTCGAGGATCTGACCGACAGGGCGGTCAAGCGCGACGATGCGCTGGTGGTGTTCTTCGGCTCCCGCAACGACGACGGCGTCGATCCCGGGCTGCTGGCCGGAAAAGCCCGCGAGACCTTTGATCTGGCGCGCCACCTTGCGAGGACGGCGAGGTTCTTGGTGATCGGACCGCCGTGGCCAACCGCCGATGTGCCCGCATCGATCCTGCAGATTCGCGACGTGCTCAACGCCGAGGCCCGGGCCGCAGGGGCGACGTTCGTGGACCCGATCGGCGACAGCTGGTTCGTCGACAGGCCCGACCTGATCGGCCCCGACGGCGTGCATCCCAACGATGCTGGGCACGAGTATCTGGCGGACAAGATCGCACCGCTCATTCGGATGCAGTTGTCTCGGTGACCGGCCGGCGGTTCAGTCTTCCGCGTGCCGGTCGTGGTCCCATTGCTCCAGGCGCGCTTGCAAGTGCATCAGGCCAAGCCCCGCGAGTGGCGCGGCGGCCGCGATGCAGAGCAGCAGCAGCGGAGTCATCTCAAAACCTCCAAACACCTTCCACCGTTAAGACGTTCGTCTGCGGCTCGAAGTTCATTACGGCGTCAACCGTTCGCCAGGGCGCGGTCCGCGCCACGTTGGGGGCGGCTGGTGATGTGTCACGGGACGGATCGGCATCTGCACCCACTAGGACGCCATCCAGGCCAGCTCGCCGGGCAGCTGTGCCCGCCAATAGCCCATGTCGTGCCCGCCCAGGGAGAAGCTGCCGGCCGGCGGCGTTTTCAGCTGGTTGACGAATTGGCGGGTGGCGAAGCAGAAGCGGTCGAAAGTGCCGCAGTCGACCCGCAGCGGGATCTGCGACAGCGCCGGCACCCCCAGCACGCTGTTCTGCACCCAGTCGTCGTAGCTGTCGAACGCCCCGGGGGTGCTGCCCGTGAAGGAGGTGAACAGCGCCGGGCTGATCGCGCAGATTCCGGCGGTCCGCGACGGTCCCAGCTTGGCGCCGAGGTGCAGCGCCCCGTAGCCGCCCATCGACCAACCCAGGAAGCCCACCCGGGAGGTGTCCATGCCCATCGAGGACAGCATGGGCAACAGCTCTTCGAGCACCATCGCGCCGGCGTCCGTGCCGTCGGCCCGTCGGTGCCAGTAGGAGTCGCTGCCGCCGTCCACGCCCACCACCGCGAGGGGCGGCTTGCCCGACTTGACCAGTCGAGCCAGCCCGTCCTCGACACCGGCGTCGAGCATCATGTTGGCGTCGCCGTCCTTGCCGTGCAGCGCGATCACCGGTCGCAGCGGGCCGCTGTCGGCCTTCTGCCCGGGAGGGAGGGCGATCACCCAATTGGTCTTGAGGCCGCCCCGCGCCGCCGAAACGAACGAGCCGGTCAACCTATTCGGCAGGTTGTTGCCGGCCGCCGAGGGTTCGAACGGGGCAGGGGCTTGCGGCGCCGCTTGTGGCTCGAGCGGATCCAGCAGCGCGCTCAAGGCCCACACGCCAGCTGCTGCCGCGCTGGCCCCGGCGCCCATACGCAGTACCGCTCGGCGGTTCAGGTCAGGCACGAGGGTCATAATGCCGCGCCGGCAGCGCTTTATCGCCCGAGCCAGACCGTATTGCAACCGCATCGAAAGGTTTGTGATGCAGCGGTCATAAAGCGGTGACGTCCGGCGGCCCGCCCGTACGCCGTATGTTGACACCGTGTTTATCTGCTGGACATCGGCTGAAGGCCTGGAGCCGGTACGCCTCTGCGGCATGGTATTGCAGCGTTTTGCCGCGATTGCGGCAGTGCTCGGCCTCGTCGCCGCATGTGGGCACCGACCGTCGACCCCCAGCGCCGAACCCGTAACCGCCACACCGATCCGCCACCTGGTGGTCATCTTTGAAGAGAACGTCTCCTTCGACCACTATTTCGGAACCTATCCCCGCGCCGCCAATATCGACGGCCAACCGTTCACCGCCAGAGCGGACACCCCGGCGATAGCTGGCCTCACACCAGAGTTGTTGGCGCACAATCCGAATTCGGTACAGCCGTTGCGACTGGGCGGACCGGGTCAGCAGGTGACCTGCGATCAGGACCACGAATACCAAGCCGAACAATTGGCCTTCGATGGCGGCGCGATGGACCGATTCGTCGAGCACACCGAGGGCGAGCCGTGTCCGCGGCCGGCCTTCAACGCCCATGGCCTGGTGATGGGCTACTACGACGGCAACTCGGTGACCGCGCTGTGGAACTACGCACAGAACTATTCGATGAGCGACAACTTTTACGACACCACGTTCGGCCCTTCCACGCCCGGTCACATCAACCTGGTGGCTGGCCAAACCCATGGTGTGACAACAAAATTCATGCCGGGTGGGCAGCCGTTCCCACCGCATTTCGTCATCGACGACGGCGGTAACGGACAAGGGACCCTCATCGACGATTCGCAACCCCTTGGTGACGACTGTTCCTGGCGCGACCAGGTGCGCTTCAGCGCCGACAACAAGAACATCGGCGATCTGCTCAACGCGAAGGGCATTGCGTGGGGCTACTTTCAGGGCGGTTTCAAGCCCACCGCCCGCAGGTCCGACGGCACGGCGGAGTGCGGCGCGACGCACAACATCGGTGAGGCTCTCGGCGGAACCGGCAAGACCGGGGCGTTGCCGTTCGGCACCAAAGCCGACTACGTCCCCCACCACGAGCCGTTTCAGTACTACCCGTCGACCGCCAACCCGCATCATCTGCCGCCGACCGCGATCGACAAGATCGGCCGCGGCGACCAGGCCAACCACCAATACGACGTATCCGATTTCTGGGCCGCCGCCGATAACGGCCACCTGCCGGCGGTGAGCTTCCTGAAACCGCCCGCCTACCAAAACGCGCACGCCGGTTACTCCGATCCGGCCGACGAACAGCGGTTCCTCGTCGAGACGATCAACCATCTCCAAAGGCTCCCGCAATGGCGGGAAATGGCGATCGTCGTCACCTACGACGACTCCGACGGTTGGTACGACCACAAGCCCTCGTCGATCGTGTCGCCCTCGGCTAGCCCCGAAGACGCGCTGAACGGCCCGGGCCGATGCGGCGATCCGGCGGCCACCCTCGCCTACCAGGGCCGGTGCGGATATGGCCCACGACTGCCCCTGCTCGTGATATCGCCCTATGCCAGAACGAATTTCATAGACCACACCCTGACCGACCAAACCTCGGTCATGCGGTTCATCGAGGACAACTGGGGCACCGGCCGCATCGGCGATCACTCGTTCGACGAGCGCGCCGGCGCGCTCACCGCGATGTTCGATTTCGCCGGTCCGACTCGCCCGACGCTGACGCTCGACCCCGTCACCGGCAACCCGCACTAGCGTCCGGTTAGCCCCCCGAGCCTGCGCTGAGCGCGGGCTTTGGCCGGATCTCGCGCGCTGTGCGCAGGCTCGGCGCCCTCACCGCAGGCTCGCCCCGAGTAGACGATTGTGTTCGTTGGACGGCTCGGCTAGGCTAACGAATTAGTGAACGATATCGTCTACAACGCATGGAAGCGAGAAGACCATGACAGCTGGCGCAAGCGTTGCCGGTTTCGAGCCGCTGTACGGCGAAGCGGAGCACACCGACGGGCTGATCCCGTGGGACATCGGGGGCCCACAGCCGGTGGTGCAGCAATTGGTGGCCTACGGGGCGATCCGCGGCGAGGTGCTTGACCCGGGGACCGGTCCCGGCTACCACGCGATTCACTATGCGTCGCAAGGATATTCGGCCACCGGGATCGACGGTTCGCCCACCGCGATCGCGCGGGCCAAGCGCAACGCCGAGCGGGCCGGGGTGCAGGTCGATTTCCAGGTGGCCGACGCGACCAAGCTGGACGGCTTCGAGGGCCGATTCGACACCGTGATAGACAGCGCTTTCTATCACGTGTTCATGGACGACGAGGCGGTGCAGACCCGGTACGCGCAGGCACTGCACCGGGCCACCAAACCGGGCGCGCGGTTGTACATGTTCGAGTTCAGCCCGCACAACGTGAACGGCCTGCAATGGCAGGGCATACCCGCCGACAACTTCGAGCGGGTGCTTAAGGCCGGCGGATGGCGCTTAGACTACTTGGGCACCACCACCTACCTGGCCCGCTTCGGCCCCGAGACATTCGACGCCATGAGCAAAATCATGGCCGAACAGCAAGGAGGCGACGCGACGGAGAGGATGCGGCCGATAAAGCAACAGCTGGACGTCCTCGGCCCGCTGCTGCGCGACGGCCGGGTGCACTTGCCGTTCTGGTCCGTGGTGGCCACTCGCCTGGACTGACTATTATTTGCTCGGCAATGCCGGGAGGCCCAGGAGGTGGCTAGCCATGGCTACCTCGCAACTGCGTCAGGGGCTGTCGCAGCGGCAGCTCAGCATGATCGCCCTCGGCGGTGTGATCGGCGCCGGGCTGTTCGTCGGATCCGGTGTGGTGATCAGGGACACCGGGCCCGCCGCGTTCTTGACCTACGCCTTGTGCGGCCTGCTGATCGTTCTGGTGATGCGGATGCTCGGCGAGATGGCGGCCGCGCACCCATCGAGCGGGTCGTTCGCCGATTACTCGGCCAAGGCCCTGGGCGGCTGGGCGGGGTTTTCGGTTGCGTGGCTGTATTGGTACTTCTGGGTGATCGTGGTCGGGTTCGAGGCGGTCGCCGGCGGGAAGGTGCTCAACTACTGGTTCCATGCGCCGCTGTGGCTGCTCTCGCTGTGCCTGATGCTGCTGATGACCGCGACCAACCTGTTCTCGGTGTCATCCTTCGGTGAATTCGAATTCTGGTTCGCCGGAATCAAAGTCGCGACCATCGTGATCTTTCTGGCCGTCGGCACGGTTTTCGCCCTCGGGTTCCTGCCCGGCCATCACGGCGACTTTTCCAACCTCACGTCGCACGGCGGGTTCTTCCCGAAAGGTGTCGGGGCGGTCTTCGTGGCCATCGTGGTGGTGATCTTCTCCATGGTGGGCGCCGAGATCGTCACCGTCGCCGCCGCCGAGAGTCGAAACCCGGCGCTTGCGGTCCAGCGAGCGACGAGGTCGGTGGTGGCGCGCATCGGCGTCTTCTTCGTCGGCTCGGTCTTTCTGCTCGTCGTGATCCTCCCGTGGAATTCGGTGGAGCCGGGCGCCTCGCCGTACGTCGCCGCCCTCAAACACATGGGTCTTCCCGGTGCGGATCAGGTCATGAACGCGGTGGTGCTCACGGCGGTGCTGTCCTGCCTGAACTCGGGCCTCTACACGTCGTCGCGCATGCTCTTCGTGCTTGCTGACCGGGGTGAGGCCCCGGCCCGGCTGATCAAGCTCAGTCGCCGTAGGGTCCCGCATGTCGCGATCTTGTGCTCGTCGGCGGTCGGATATCTCTGCGTCGTCATGGCGTGGCTCTCGCCCGGCAGGGTGTTTCTCTTCCTGCTCAACTCGTCGGGCGCCATCATCTTGTTCGTCTACTGGCTGATCGCGCTGTCGCAAATCATCCTGCGCCGCCGGACGCCCTCGGAAGAGCTGCGGATCAAGATGTGGTTCTTCCCGGTGCTGTCGATCCTCACCCTGGCCGGAATCACCGCCGTGCTGGTGCAGATGGCGTTCGACCGCTCGGCGCGCAGTCAGCTGTGGCTCAGCCTGCTGTCGTGGGCGGTGGTGATCGCGGTCTACTTCATCGCGCGGGCCCGCGGCCGGATCCATTCGCGCGCAAGGAGATAAGCACTTTCCGAAAACGATATCGCATGCGCTATCGGATTCGGAATTTGCATGGTGGCAGGTTGTCGGTTCTGATGTGACAAGTGTGACTGCGAGCTGCCGTTTCCGGCGGATTGCACTGCGGTGCGGAACTTTTCGGCCCGGCATCCATCCCACGGCCCGTCCGCCCCGCCTGACATCAAGGCGTGCGGCGAGTCGCGGGCACCAGCGTGCGTGCCAGCCGGGCCGGCCGAGACGGTGGCGGATGCCACGGCTGCTGGTCGTGCGCTGGCCATGCGTAACAAGGGGTTTGGCCGTCCAGGAGCTGTCGCAGACCGGGAATGGCCAGTTCGCCAGCGGACCAGTCGTAGAGAAGTTCTAGCCGCGGTTGGATGACCCCGATATCGAGCAGGTGCGCTATTCCATGTTCGGCGCGTAGATAGGGCTCAAGGTTATGACCGAGCGGGTAGCGGTCGGGGAGCACCCGGGAAAGCGACAGGAATATGCCGGTTATGCCCAATCGTGGGTCGCCGAGTGGCCGACCGGCGAACGCCAGCCAGCCCAGCGCGAGCCGGGGCGCGGCGACCAGCGCGTGGGCGTAGAGAACCCGCATCAGCACCACGTTGGTGAAGAAACGTTCGACGCGGGACTCGGCGGACGCGAGGTGGTGGTGTTCGAGGTATGCGCTGACGACGCTCATGTTGTGTGCCCGGTACCACCGCTGGGCGCACGGGTGCCGGATGAACTCGAGCCACGCCGCGATCGCCGCAGAGCTGGGGGTGCCGGGATGACCGAAGGCGAGCGCGCGGGCTTCCCAACCGTCCCGGAGCAGGCGCTCGTTCATCGCACGCCACCAGGGGCTTCCCGGAGCCGGCCCTTCGACCGGGTTAAGCAGTCCGCGTCGCAGCTGCCATCCCATGAAGGCAATCGCCGCCTGCCGGAACGGCAGATGGCCGCGGTCCACGTTCGCCGGGACCTCGTAGAGCTCCCGCATCAGCGCTAGCCGGGCGTCCGGGTCCTCGCGGACCGCACCAACCCTGGCCAGAGCGACGTCGACGGCCGTCTGCCTCGTCACCAGTCGATTGTGTCAGCGCGAACGGTTCGCCGATTCGGCGGAATGGCGCGGGCTGGTGGCGCCTTATGGCCAACTCACGGGCAACGAAGCCGCCCGCCAAGCCGACCGTCAGGACACTGACAACGCCTTCCTGCTACACCCTGTAGTCGAACGATCCGCGGGGGCTGGGACACTGGTCGGCATGGGTAGCAGTGACCAGGCGACCGCGCATGCCCCGGCTGCCGTGACGGCGTCGGCGAGGCTGTTCGAGGAAGCCAGCGCGGTCATCCCCGGTGGGGTGAACTCCCCGGTGCGCGCGTTTACCGCGGTGGGCGGCACGCCGCGCTTCATCACCGAGGCGCGGGGGTGCTGGCTCACCGACGCCGACGGCAACCGCTACGTCGACCTGGTCTGCTCGTGGGGGCCGATGATCCTGGGCCACGCCCACCCGGCCGTCGTCGACGCGGTCGCCAATGCCGCCGCCGCGGGACTGTCGTTTGGGGCGCCGACGCCGGCGGAGAGCCGGCTGGCCGCCGAGATCATCGGGCGGGTGGCGCCGGTCGAGCGGATACGGCTGGTGAACTCCGGCACCGAGGCCACGATGAGCGCCGTCCGGTTGGCCCGCGGATTCACCGGCCGGGCCAAGATCATCAAGTTCTCCGGCTGCTACCACGGCCACGTCGACGCGTTGCTCGCCGACGCGGGTTCCGGGGTGGCGACGCTGGGCCTGCCGTCCTCGCCCGGCGTGACCGGCGCGGCCGCCGCGGACACAATCGTGTTGCCCTACAACGATATCGACGCGGTGCGGCAGACATTCGCCCGGTTCGGTGACCAGATCGCCGCGGTGATCACCGAGGCCAGCCCCGGCAACATGGGAGTAGTTCCGCCGACGCCGGGCTACAACGCGGCGTTGCGCGCGATCACCGCCGAGCACGGCGCGCTGCTGATCATCGACGAGGTGATGACGGGTTTCCGGGTCAGCCGAAGTGGTTGGTACGGAATCGATCCGGTCGCCGCCGACCTGTTCACCTTCGGCAAGGTGATGAGCGGCGGGTTACCGGCCGCCGCGTTCGGCGGGCGGGCCGACGTGATGGAGCGGCTGGCGCCGCTGGGGCCGGTGTATCAGGCCGGCACTCTGTCGGGTAACCCGGTGGCGGTGGCGGCCGGGCTGGCAACGCTGCGCGCCGCCGACGACGCGGTCTACGCCAAGCTGGACGCCAACGCCGACCGCCTGGCTGGACTGCTGTCCGAGGCTTTGACGAATGCCGGTGTGCCGCACCAGATTCCGCGGGGCGGCAACATGCTCAGCGTGTTCTTCTCCGAGACACCGGTGCTCGACTTCGCGTCCGCGCGCGCGAGTGCGACCTGGCGTTATCCACCGTTCTTTCACGCCTTGCTCGACGCGGGCGTCTACCCGCCGTGCAGCGCCTTCGAGGCGTGGTTCGTCTCGACGGCGCTGGACGACGCGGCGTTCGACCGGATCGCCGAAGCGCTGCCTATCGCGGCCCGCGCGGCCGCCCGGGAGGACAAGACCTGATGGCCGAACAGACCCGGATCCACATGGTGCGCCACGGTGAGGTGCACAACCCCACCGGCGTCCTCTACGGCCGGCTGCCCGGATTCCACCTGTCCGAGAAGGGCCGGGCCCAAGCGGATGCGGTCGCCGACGCGCTTGCCGACCGTGACATCGTCGCGGTGATCTCCTCGCCGTTGCAGCGGGCCCAGGAGACGGCCGCACCCATCGCCGCAAAGCACGACCTGCCCGTCGACACCGACCCCGATCTGATCGAATCGGCCAACTTCTTCGAGGGCCGGCGCGTCGGCCCCGGCGACGGCGCCTGGCGCGACCCGCGGTTCTGGTGGCAGCTGCGCAACCCGTTCACCCCGTCGTGGGGAGAGCCGTACGCGGAGATCGCGGCCAGGATGACGACTGCGGCGGACAAGGCGCGGGCCCGCGGCACCGGCCATGAGGTGGTGTGCGTCAGCCACCAACTGCCGGTATGGACGCTGCGGCTGCACCTGAGCGGCAAGCGGCTCTGGCACGACCCGCGGCGACGCGAATGCGCGCTGTGCTCGATCACCACCCTGGTCTACGACGGCGACCGCCTGATCGACATCGAGTACTTCCAACCGGCGGGCGTTTGACCGCGCCGGCGACGATGCAGAGCGACGCGTGCGGTGGGGGCACCTCCCGCTTGCGGGGGAGAGTGGCGCCATGACCATGTGGCGGCTCGCGATGGCCGGCGCGATGTTGGCGACCCTGCTGGTCGGCTGCTCCGGCCGTGACGCGGTAGCCCAGGGCGGCACCTTCGAATTCGTCTCACCCGGCGGGAAAACCGACATCTACTACGACCCCCCGGCGAGCCGCGGCCGCCCCGGCCCGTTGTCCGGTCCCGACCTGGCCGACCCGGCGCACACGCGTTCGCTGGACGATTTTGCCGGCCA
>Ga0310915_10000184_pt1 | contig 29843 bp, 32 predicted proteins | sample GREbulkMGAN111_FD_202508 | JGI IMG/M metagenome (GOLD analysis project Ga0310915, IMG submission 202508) | Lab enrichment of tropical soil microbial communities from Luquillo Experimental Forest, Puerto Rico - GRE.bulkMG.AN111 | ecosystem: Environmental > Terrestrial > Soil > Tropical forest >...
GATCACCTGATTACGTAGAAATAGGCCCCACCCGGTTTTCGGCGCAAAAGCCCCGGCAAAGCGCTCAGCGCCTTGCTGCTTGGTCTCGATGAAGGCTCGTAGCTGGTTTTCGTAATTCGCGAAGCCTTCGGCGTGGCACCCGGCCGCCCGCGCCAACTCACCAGCCAGAACATAGGCACCCGTCATCGCGAGTGCCGAGCCTTGACCAGCCACCAAGGAGACGCAGTAAGCAGCATCGCCGACAAGCGCGATCCGGCCTCGTGACCACTTTGGCATCCTGATCTGGCTGACACGATCGAAGTAAAGATCGTTGGTGCGATCGAGCGCGTCGAGAATTTGCGGGCACTCCCAGGCTTTGTCGCCGAATCGCGCGCGTAGCATCGCTTTCTGCGCCGCCAGATCAGTCGGAGCGGCGCTTGTGGCGAGGTCCGTGGTGAAAACGAACAAGAAGAGCGTCCGATCGTCGCCCAAAGTGACGCGGCCAACCATGCGGCCTGGATCGCTGAACATCACGTAAACGTCTTCATCCCGCGACCGATACCCTGTCGTCTCAAACGCCGCTACGACGTAGCCCAATAGTTTTTCAAACCGATCCTGCGGCCCGAAGATCAGACGACGAACTTTTGAATGCAGGCCGTCGGCTCCTACAACGAGATCAAATTCGTGCCTGCCTCCCCGCGCTAAGTCCACTTCGACGCAATCCCTGTATTCCTGCAAGCTGTGGATTTCATCCCCTAATATTATTTCCGCGCTGTCCGTGATTTTTTCGACCAGCAGACGCGACAGCGCGCCGCGGGAAATTGTTACATAACGGCCGCCAGTCAATTCCCGAAAGACTCTTGTACCGAAACCGCTGACACGTCTGCCTCGTTCATTGACAATCCGCATCTCTCGAATGTGATAGCCAATCCGATTGATCTCATCGCGAAGCCCCATGCGCTCGGCTATGTCGTAACCAAGGCCCCAAAAATCGATGACGTAACCTCCGCTCCGGAGCAGCGGTGCATGCTCAACAAGCGTCGGCTGAAATCCGGTCGCTTTCAGCCAGAAGGCGAGCGTTGGCCCAGCTATCCCCAAACCGGAAATCAAAACTTTCTTTCCGCTCATAGGAGAAAACTGGTGACCGCACCCTCCATTGCAAGCTCAAGGTCCGCCCTGAATCAAAAGCAGACATGACGCTCTGAAATGGCGATGTCCGCTTTACCCCCAATAGCGGACATGATTCAGCACGATCGTGATGTGTCCCGGATCTACCAGAGCTCCCAAACAGATGCTTGCAGGTTCGAATCCTCTCGCCCAGCCAAAGAGAGTCGAGAGCATTTTGTTAGATGAACTAGCTGATATGGCGGAGGTTAAACGGTGAGAGATCGATTTTTGGCGGACGGTTTCGCAGCTGGTCCGCCAGTGCTTCGCCAATTGCGGCGGAGTGTTTGAACCCATGGCCCGAGCAGGGCGAGGCAAAAGTCACTCGCTCGTGCTCCGGATGTTTATCGATCACGAAGCGCGCCCCAGGGGCATTCGTATAAAGGCAAACGGCGGTCTTGATGCTGCGCGGACCAAGGTCCGGTAGGAACGGCCGGACGTAAGTCTCGTACATCTTTACTTTATCAGCATCAGAGACGACGCGATCGACGCTGTCCGGATCGACTATCCCCTCGCCTTCTTCATTTGCAACCTTAAGCCCGGCGCCTGGCTCACCAACTAGTGGAAAGCCGTATAAAATCGATTTGCGATCGACCTCCCAAATGAAGACCGGACAGTCTTTTGAAAAGCGCTCTGGGTTCGTTTGGATCTCAAACCAGTGCAAAAACTGCCGCGTGACACTGAAGTATCGCCTAAGCCTCGCCGGCAGAAAACCCGGCATCCACGCCCCGACCGCTAAGAGAAGTTTTTCGGCATCGTAGCGCTGTCCGCTATCGGTGGTAACGGTCACTCCAAACGCTGAAGGGTTGAACGTGACTACTTTTTCGCCGAACTTCAGTTCAGCGCCGCAATTCTCCGCGGACCGAAGTTGTGTGCGGATGCAAGCTTCCAAGAAGAGATAGCCGCCGCCTTTGTCCAAAAAGCCGACTTCTGTTCCGTTCACGGCAAATTGCGGGAACCGGCTACGAAGAGCGTCAGCGGAACGAAAGACTTCGTGCGGGATGTTATATCGTTCGGCGGAGACCACTATGTTGTCGAAGAACTTGTTGACACCGTGGACCATCGATTTGTTGGGGTGCCCGGTGATAGTGAGGCAGCCGCACTGGACGAAGAGAGTTTGGCCCGTCATGGTCTCGATCTCCCGCCAAATCTCGTTCGAGCGCAACGCCAACGGGGAATACTCCACGCCTTCGCCGACCGCGACCCGTGTCAACCTGGTCTCGCCAGTAGATGAACCGAATTCATGCGGCGGTTTATAGCGGTCGATCCCAAGAACCTTTGTTCCCAGCCGGGCCAAATGCCAGGTTGCGGCGCTGCCCACAGCACCCAGACCGACAACGATCACTTCGTACAATGGCATGGCCCGTGTGGGATAGGACGCTCAGGAGGCAGCGCAGAAAACATTCGCCCCCTCAACCATCCACAATTTCAAATCAGCATTGATTCTCAGGGCTTGTGTTTCTCTATCCCCTCGATTGCACGCTCGCCACCTAGCATTACTAAGCACACACCATTGCGGCGAGCTGTCCATCGCGTCGGCAGCATTGTCGCTATACCAGTTCTGGCCGATATGATTTTCGGAAAAGTCCGACCGATCATGGATTGCGCCGCGAGAACGACAGAGCGTAGGCGCCGTTCCGGGTGTCGATCAAGGGATCGTCGGATTCCTCGATCCCATCGGTTAGCTGGCCTGGCAGGAACAGCAACTTCTTCTCCGCCTCTGCGCTGTTGGGCACGGCCTTGTCGATAGTCAAGACGCCCAGCTCCACTACTTTGCGATCGCTCGGCCAGGGTATCGTCGGATCTTTCGTAGAATCGTCGGCCGCTGCAAGTTGCGCCCTGAGGTGAAACGTTATCGGCCCGCGCTTGAGACGCTCAGGCAGCTCATCCACCAGGAAATTCGGCGGCTCTTTCGCCGCATCAGCCGCAGCCAGATGCACGACGCGCTCTGGCATCATCTGATAGCGGACCGCTTGTCGCTCGCCCGCCTTGTTGACGAATACAAACGCATCTACACCGTAATACTCTTCATCGGCAAAGCTATCCGGCGTACTCGCGGTGGCAAGGGCCGCAGGCACGGAAGGATGGCTCGCTTTGAACTGTTCGAATTTCGTCGGCTTGGGGGCGTCGGAGGGACTTGCTGCCAGTGCCAGCAGCAAATCGCGAAAGTCTTCGCCGGTAGCTACCGGAAAGAACTTGAGTGAGTTGATCACCATGTCGGTGTCGCTGCCGTCCGGCAGGTGGAACTTGATGGCCATGCCGTGCGGATTGGCGTTGGCGGACCCGTCCGCGATGTTAGGTATTCCAGTCGAATTGGAGAATCGCACCGTCGTTGGGATCGGGCTGCCGTTGAACAATACCGCCCGGCTCAGCCCGGCTGCCTCGGCAGAAGCCTTGAAGTTGCCTTCGACAACGATGCCCTTGGCATGATTGGCACGAAAGCCTGGATGGGCACCAAATACCTGGTTCATTGCGTCAATGAGTTGTTGCTCGATCGGTTGATCCTCTGCCCCGACTATCCCGGCCCATGTTAATCCGAACATGATCACCGCGATCAGCTTATAGCTCATTTAGCTCTCCTTTGATCATGCGCAGTGCCAATCGCATGGTGCCGCTCTTACAAGCATTTAATCTATTGGACGGGTTTTCGTAATGTGGCGTGACTAAATTAATCGCGTCGCGTGGGGCGAGAACCTGTCAAATCGATTTCTATGTTTCGGTCGCTCACAAACACCTTGCTGATCGTGGAGAACGATGACCATTTGCGTCAATGCCTCGCACACGCCCTGGAAGCGCGTGGTTTTAGGGTAATAAGTGCCGGATCGGTCGCCGAGGGTTTGGCCGCGGTTGAGTTGAGTGCACCGGCATTTGCCGTTGTAGATTTGCGGCTGGCTGACGGATGTGGCCTTCGTGTTATCGAGGCGCTCAAGGGACGACGACCGGACGCACGCGCCATCATCCTAACGGGCTATGGAAATATTGCCACAGCGGTCAGCGCGGCAAAGATCGGCGCGGTTGACTATCTCACCAAGCCGACAGACGCCGACGAGATAGTAACCGTCCTTTTTACACCGGAAGGCTGCAAGCCCCATCCGCCGGAGCATCCGATGACGGTGGATCGCGTGCGCTGGGAGCACATCCAGAATATCTACCAACTGTGTGGACGCAACGTATCGGAGGCAGCTCGGCGGCTCACCATGCACCGCCGTACCTTACAGCGCGTTCTCGCTAAAGGAATGCCCCAATAAGTGCATGCGGAAAACGTGATACCGAGGGCCGAAGTACCCGGCTAAGAGATGATGATCACGTTACAAGGGGTGGCTCTGCTTGCCGAGTTGGGCGCTGCGGTCTTGCTAATCGCTGCACTCGCCGGCTTCGGCATCAGCCGTTCCAAATCATGCTTGGTGGGTTCAGCGATAGCATTGATGGTGCTTATCGTAGCTGTCACCATAATTATCAGCTCCACGGCGTAGTGCCTCTAGCAGTCGAGGAACAGTCCGCTTGCTTTGTCGCGCGCGACTGATCTGAGAAGTCCCTTGTCCCATACTTGGTATGCAGCCCCCCAGATAACTGCGGCATTGCAAATTTGTGTCGAATTGCGCGGTATTCCCAAAAAAATGTGGAAAGGCGGGGCAGATTTTTGCGCTATTGCTTGGGCGCGGGTTGACGGCTTCCGGCAGGCGCCGGGCCACGTGGATCGTCCCGATCCTCCATGCATTTCTTGAGGAAAGCATCGCGCGCCTCACCTTGCAGTCGCTGCTGGTCTGCACCGAACTGGCAGGTCGCCATCTTCTGCTTCGCATCGACTGCAAAACACGGTCCTGCTGGCAAGAGCACAATCAGAGCGGCTGCCAGAAATGCGCAACGAGACATGCTGAATCCTCCGCGTCTTTAGAAGCGCCCTATCATCCTAGGTGGCAAGAGATCAAGCCAGCAGCCTTGAACTGCTCCTCATGACTAAGTCCGTTGTTTGCTTTCGATTTTGGCAGCTCGCCGTTACAAACTGCTCCGATCAGCCGGCAAAGCTTCGGCGGCGAAGAATAAATACGTTCCGACGATCCCAAATCGGATCAGTGCAAGAAAGTGTCCTGCTCTGCTTCTTCACTTGAGCTTATCTGGAAGACTTTGACGTCGTCTTGCGGAGACTGATATCTGCGCAGCAAGCCTGCTCTCATTGCATCCTCGTAGCGTCGATGTATCGACTTAGGTCGACCATTTATTTGAAGGACAAAGTACTCATGAGAGAGGTTGCCAGACGTCGTGATCCCATTTTTCATGAGACACCCCATCAATACCGCTCCGAGACAATCTAATGCTTGCTCGAAAAGCGATCCCCTACGCTCAAGAGTTTAGATTAAAATTGACTTAAAGTTCGCCCATTTACTTCAATGTGGGGGGATTTTGACCGGTTGTTGCACAGAGGACACGATTCGATGTCTTGTAATATCTAACTGAAATTGCTGCGCTTATCGTTGAGAGCGTCAGGAAGAATTCGATGTCAGGCGCAATGTCGCGTCCATTCGTCATCCGCCGAGGCTGTCGGGCTCCGGCACTTCAGGCGGCAAAATCTCCTGAACGCATACCTGATCGATCAAGTGTTGACGCTTTAAATCAATTAGATGTGCTCTCTTTTCATCGTTGGTCAGATTTGCGCCAATCCCTTGCGTCATGACCGTGACCAGAGTCTTATCAGTCATGTCCATCCAATAGCTGCGGCGAACAAGCTTGTTTGAAGCGTCCCTTACGAAGGGACTGTCGGGATTGGCAGTTAGGTCAGGTTCGAAAAATCGACTCATGTCGGCCTCGAGGTGTCCCCAAAACTTATCGCACTTGCCGACGAGACGCTGTCGTCGCGGCCTTTGCGGCGAGCGCTCCGACATTATCCGCGGCAAAGATAATATTCGCGCCGCTGCGAGCCAGTTCTGCCGCGTATTCCGAGAATCGATCGAACTGACCTTTTGTGGCGCGGTATTCGACCGTAACGTTTTCGCCTTCGCGAAATCCGCTTTCACCAAGACCACTTCGAAATCCGGCGAACCGGTCCGGCACGTCCTCAGGAGAGGCAATTCCGAGATAGCCAACGACCGGCACAGCTGCCTGCTGCGCTCGCGCGCCGATCGGCCACGCTGCAGCCGTGCTGCCGAGAAGTGTGATGAACTCCCGCCGCCTCATTCGATCACCTCGTCGGCGAGTGCGAGAAACGATTCCGGAATCTTAATGCCGATTGCCTTGGCGGCCGTGACATTAACGACAAGCTCAAATTTGGTCGGCTGCTCGACTGGGATGTCGCCGGGCTTCGCGCCGCGCAAGATCTTGTCCACGATCTCAGCAGTGCGCCGGAACTGTAGCGAAAAATTCGGTCCATACGACATAAGCGCACCGGCTTGAACATAATCTCGTTGGTTGAAGATTGTCGGCAAGTGCGCCCCGCTAGCAAGCGTAATGATGCGCGTGGAATTGGCGGCGATCAATCCTTCAACGACGACGTAGAGCGCATCCGTTCCGGATTTGAGTGTGTCGAAAGCGGGAACGATATCTTGCGCACGCCGAATTTCGAGTGACGCAACATCGAGGCCGACCGCGCGAGCGTTTTGCTCGACGGCGTGTCTCTCCAGCATGGCCTCGGATGAATTGGCGTTTGCCATGATTGCCAAACGATGGAGATTAGGAACGGCCTCACGCAAGATTTCGAGGCGCTTGCTGGCAAGATCGGTGCTCTGAAGCGACATTCCGGTGATGTTGCCGCCTGGATGTGCGAGATTGGGGACAAGACCGCTGCCAACCGGATCGTCAGCCATCGCAAAGACAATAGGAATGGCCCGCGTCGCCCGCTCCAGCGCAGGAACGCTCGTTCCATTCGTAACAATGACATCGACGTTCTGTTGCACGAACTCGGCCGCAACCTCTGCAACACGTTCGGCTCGTCCCTCCGACCAGCGATACTCGATGGCGATGCTGCGGCCCTCGATCCAGCCCAACTCACTAAGCCGCTGAGTGAAGCCAGCCAGCTGCACAGTCCATGTCGCCACGTTGACGCCCAGGACACCGATCGTCGGTACCTTGCTCGCCTGTTGCGCGAGCGCATCAAGCGGCCAAGCGGTTGCCAAACCACCAATGGCCGCAATGAAGTCCCGTCGCCTCATGGGACTTCCCCGTAGGCCGAGACCACCAATCTAGCATATCGTTGATAGTGTGCGACGGCGATCTTGTGCGTCACAGCAAAATCAGACCGCCGAAGTCCGAAATGGGTCATAAGCAGACATCAAATTGTCGCCCATTGATGTCCGCTTTACCCCCAATAGCGGACATTCGGCGGTGCCATTGTGATGTCCGCTAAGTGCTAATAGGCGACATTACTCGATTAGCTCGTCGGCAAGGGAGAGCACGTTATCCGATATCTTAAGACCAAGCTTTTTTGCGGTTTTGAGATTGATCACGAACTCGAATTTGGTTGGCAACAAAATCGGCAGGTCGCCGGGCTTTTCACCCTTGAGAATTCGCCCCACGTAACCCCCAGCCTGTCGATATCCTTCTTGAAGGCTGGGACCATAGCTCATCAAGCCGCCGTCCGCGGCATATAAACGAAATTCGTAGATTGCCGGGATCGAATATCGCTCGGCCAGTGCTATAAGTCGCTCTCGGCGGGCGAGGAAAAATGGATCTGCGCCGGAAACCAATCCCTTGGCACCTCCTTCCGCAACGGTTGCAAACGCTTTGTCAAAATCGCTCTCCGTGCTTGCCCTGACGATCTGTAAATGCAGCTTCAGGTCATCGGCGGCAGCACCCACGAGCTTAATTTGCGCTTCTGTTTGGACAGCATTGGCCGGATTGACGAGCAAAGCAAAATCCGTCGCGCCAGGCATCAAGTCGTGCAGTAAATTAAGGTGCTTCGCGCCGAGTTGACTGCCCGAGAATATGCTCACGCCGGTGACGTTGCCGCCGGGACGGTTTAGTCGTTCGACCAAACCGGATTTGATTGGATCATCGCCGGTAACAAAGACTACTGGGATTGTCGTCGTTGTCGCCTTGGCCGCCAGTGCAGCCGGAGGAGCTGCACCGACCAGCACGGCTACGGGACGACGTACAAGTTCAGCCGCTAACCCTGGGAGGCGGTCATACTGTCCTTCCGCAAAGCGATATTCGACGATCACGTTTTTGCCTTCTGTAAATCCGTTTTCTTCAAGGCCGTGACGGAATGGACCCACTTGGGCCGTCGCGGCACTAGACGTCAACGAACTGAGGAAACCCACAACCGGAGCTTGTTGCGCGAGCGTAGCGGTCGGCCAAGCAATGATGCTGGTGCCAGCGGCGATGAAATCTCTTCGTCTCATGAGATCCCTCCCGTGACAAAGGAACTGTCATGCCGAAGATTAGTATTGTCCGTTTAGTGCAAGCAAGCGCTCAGGTCCGTTCAGGGTCAAAAGCGGACGTTACGTCGATCAAATGGGATGTCTGATTTACCCCCGAAAGCGGACATCGCCGCGGGACAGATCGATGTCCGCTTTGTGCCAATAGCGGACATCGGCGGTATTTATTCGATTAGTTCGTCGGCAAGTGACATCAATGATGCAGGGACCGTTAGCCCAAGGGCCTTTGCGGTCGTCAGATTGATGATGAACTCGAACTTCGTTGGCTGCTCGACCGGCAGGTCGCCGGGCTTCGCCCCGCGCAGAATCTTGTCGACATACTCGGCGGCGCGACGAAAAATGCTTGGAAAGTATGGTCCATAAGACATCAGCCCTCCCGACACGGTGTATTCCCGAAAGCCGTACATGGTCGGCAGCCGCTGTCCCAACGCCAAGCTGTTAATTTGAATCCGATTGGTCGTCAGAGGTGGCGAAGAGCAAACATAAAGTGCATCCACACGGCCCTTGAGCGCTTCAAACGCGGGGGCGATATCCTCGGCTCCGCGGAGCTTCGATGTGACCACAGCGAAGCCCAGCGTGTCCGCCGCCGCTTGAGCCTCGCCCATTTCCAGCACGGAGTTTGGGCTGCCGATATCGGCCAAGATCGCCACTGTGCGGACAGTGGGGAGAACTTGGCGTAATATTTCGAGGCGCTTGCTGGCGAGATCGGTTTGCTGGATCGACAAGCCAGTGATGTTGCCGCCCGGTCGCGCTAGTGAGGCGACAAGGCCGGTGCCGACCGGGTCACCAGCCCCGGCAAACACGATTGGAATGACCGCCGTCGCCTTCTTTGCTGCTATTGATGATGGGGTTGCATAAGTGAAAATGACATCCACCTTGAGCCGTATGAACTCGGCCGCGATCTCGGCAAAGCGCTCCTCGCGTCCCTCTGCCCAGCGGTACTCGATGGCGACGGTTTGATTCTCGATCCAGCCAAGTTCGCGCAGCCGCTGCACAAACGCGTCGATCGACGACCTCGCAAACGTTGCGTTATTTGCCCCCAGGAAACCGATGGTCGGCAGCTGCGGCCGCTGCTGTGCCCGCGCCGCGAGCGAGCATACCGCCATTGAGCCAGCAATAACTTTGATGAAATCTCGCCGGCGCACGTAACCCTCCGTAGCGAGGTTAAGCACGACGCCAGTTTTCAAAGCCTATCAGATCCGGGCGTCGATGTCCGCTTTGGGTCAAAAGCGGACATGAACCGCTTAAACCGGGATGTCCGCTTTGCCCCCAAAAGCGGACATTGGAACTCAGCCGCGCAATGTCCGCTTTGTGCCATAAGCAGACTCATGCACTGCAGTAATTAAATGCCAAACTCAGGACTATTGCCTGATTTTTGCCAGTAGTTGACGTGGGCTGAAGGGCTTCGGAACATAATCATCGCAGCCGGCCGCCCGCGCCTTCTTTTCCTCATGACCGCGATGATCGGTATCGATCGCAACGCGGGGTCGGCCTTCATTTGGCTCGTGGCGGTGTAGCCGTCCATGATCGGCAGTTGGATATCCATCAAAATGAGATCCGGTCGCTGCTTTGCGATTGCCGTTAGCGCTTCTTCACCGCTTTCGACTTCTGCGATCTCATAGTCGGTTGGGGCCAGCATATAGCGGATGATCTGGCGATATTTAGTAGTGTTGCCTGGGAAGGTGCTCGCGCTCGTGGAGCACCCCATTCCGCCGATCGCAAATCCCTGCTGTAATCGGAACGCAGCTGGTCCTAATCCTTAGTGAAGGCGATGCGACGACGCGATTTCATCAAAGCTCTTACCTTCCGCCCGTGGACAACGAAAGTGCGGTTGGGCGGCCGCACTGTCGAAGACGGCGAGGTGGCGCTGCCGGCAAACCCCTTTTGCGGCCCTGCCATCAATGCGTGGTGTCGCGCCTGAAGTCATTCGGTGACGAGGAGGAAAGCATGAGCGAAATCGACGGTGCGACCCTGATAGCTAAAAGCCTGAAACAGCAGGGCATCGATCACCTGTTCGGGGTTGTCGGCTTTCCAGTCACCCCGATCGCCGCAGCCGCGCAGAAGGAAGGCGTTGCCTATATCGGCATGCGCAACGAGCAAGCCGCCTCCTACGCGGCACAAGCCTACGGCTATCTGACTGGCCGCCCCGGCGCCTGCATCGTCGTGACCGGCCCAGGCGTGGTGCACGGTCTCGCCGGCCTCGCCAATGCCCAGCAAAATTGCTGGCCGATGATTCTATTCGGCGGCGCCTCGGAGACCTATCGCGGCGGCATGGGCGCTTTCCAGGAAGAGCGTCAGGTGCTGATCGCCTCGCCGTTCTGCAAATTCGCACACGGCATCGAGAGCGTTCCGCGTATCCCATATTATGTCGAGATGGCAACCCGGAACGCGATCTATGGCCGCCCCGGCGCTACCTTTCTCGACGTGCCCGATGACATCATCACCGGCAAATGCGACGTCGATAAAGTCGTTCAGGTCGAGCGCGCACCCGACCCGCCACGCATGGTGGCGCCGATTGAGAACATCGAGGCTGCGCTGAACCTGCTCGAACGGGCCGAGCGGCCGCTCGTTCTCATCGGCAAGGGCATGGCCTGGTCGCGCGCCGAGGACGAAGTCCGCGCTTTCATCGAGCGCACGCAGCTGCCGTTCCTGCGTTCGCCGATGGGCAAGGGCGTGATGCCGGACGACCATCCGCTGTCAGTGGCGGCGGCGCGCACGCTGGCGTTACAGAACGCCGATGTCGTCTTCTTGATGGGCGCGCGGTTCAACTGGATCTTTCATTTCGGCCAACCGCCGCGCTACGCGAAGGACGTTAAGGTCATCCAGCTCGACATTGCGCCCGAGGAGATCGGCCATAACAAAGCGACGGAAGTGGCGCTGGTCGGTGACGGCAAGGCAATCGTCGGGCAGCTCAATCAGGCGCTCGCCGGCCGTCAGTGGTTTTATCCGAAGGACACGCCGTGGAGGCAGGTGATTACGAAGAAGGCGGATGAGAATGCGGCGCAGATCCGGCCGCAGATCCACGACGACGAGGCGCCAGCCAATTATTTCCGGGCTTTGCGCGATGTCGCCGCCTGGATGCCAAAGAACGCGATCCTCAGCGCCGAGGGCGCCGGCACAATGGATATCGGCCTCACCCAATTACCGAGTTTCAAAGCCCGTTCCTGCCTCAACGCCGGCACCTACGGGACGATGGGGGTCGGCCTAGGCCAGGCCATCGCCGCCTGCGTCGTGCATCCCGACCAGCCAGTAATCCACCTCTCGGGCGACTCGGCGATCGGCTTCTCGGGCATGGAGATGGAGACGCTGGTTCGCTACAACTTCCCGGCCAAGATCGTCGTCTTGAACAATGGAGGCATCGGTCCCGGCATGCCGGAGATTCCAGAAAACCCGATGTTCAGCATGAAGCCCAACGCGCTGATTTACGGCGCCCGCTATGACAGGGTGATGGAGGCCTTCGGCGGCAAAGGCCTCTTTGTCGAGGATCCGAAGGACCTGCGCGGCGCCCTCGACGAGGCGATGGACTTCAGCGGCCCCGCCCTCGTCAACGTCGTGCTTTCGCAGGGCTCCGCCCGCAAGCCGCAGCAGTTCCGCTGGCACAGCTGATTTAGTCACAGAAGCTCGCTCCTGGTAACTGCACTCGGGTTAGGTCGCCCGCGAAGCGAGCTATCGCGCGGCGATTTCGCTCTTCCATCCGTCAGCTTTTGCTGAGCGCCGCAACCTACGAATACACACGCTAGCTAGATGATCTTGTCTTTGCCGAGTTGGTCAATCTGGTCTGCGTGAAGTCCAAGCCATTCGCTCAAAACTTCACTTGTGTGTTGTCCAAGCAGCGGCGACGGCTTGACGCCCGGCGTGTGCCCACCGAAGCGCACCGGCCAGCCCGGCATCTTGAACGGCCCGGCGATCGGGTGCTCCATCGTCTGCATGATGCCGCGCCGCTCGAAATCCGCCTCCTCGGTCAGTTCCATGGTATCGAAGATGGCCCCGGCCGGCACGCCGGCGCCGCCGAGCACGCGCATCGCCTCGCGTTTATCGTGCTGGCGCGTCCAGGCGGCGATCATCGCGTCGACCTCGGGCTCGTGCTTAAGGCGCGCCGCCGCGGTGTCGAAGCGCGGATCGCCGATTAGATCCTTGTGTCCGATCACTTCGAGCAACCGCTGCCAATGCACCGGATTGGTGCGGCTGGTATAGACATACAAGTAGTCGTTCGGCCCGCCCGGCTTGCACGGGTAGATGCCGCTCGGCACCGCAAAGCCGGAGATCACCTTGGAGCCATTGCGCTTGGCCGCCACACCGTAGGTCGCCTGGTTGGATAGCGCCACGCGGATGTATTGCAGCATGGCGTCCTGCATCGCGATCTCGATGCGTTCGCCCTGCCCGGTGTCGCGACGCCGGTAGAGAGCCGCCAAAATGCTGATGGCAAGCAACATGCCGGTGCCGGTATCGCCGAGCGTCGCGCCGGGCTTTAGCGGCGGCCCATCGGGTTCGCCGGTAATGCTCATGATGCCGCCGGTCGCTTGTGCGATCATGTCGAAGGCGAGGTTGTTCTCGTAGGGTCCGCCGGTGCCGAAGCCCTTCACCTGCGCGTAGACGATGCTCGGATTGACGGCGTGCACCACGTCGTAGCCGAGCCCCAGCCGTTCAATGGCGCCGGGCGCGAAATTCTCCACCATAACATCGGCGCGTTTCGCCATGTTCTTGACGAGGTCGAGCCCACGCTCGGATTTGAGGTTGATGGTGATGGATTTCTTGTTGGCGTTGAACAAGAGGAAATAATAGGAGTCCTGGTTCTGGCTCGGACCGGACTGTCGACCCAACAAGGAGCGGCCCGCTTCGCCGCCTTGCGGGTTTTCCACCTTGACGACCTCGGCACCGAGCCAGGCTAGCGCTTCGGTGCAGGATGGGCCGGCCTCGAACTGGGTCAGGTCCAGAACACGGACACCGGCAAGATAGCCCGGAAGCGCGTCGCTGCTAGCCATTTTTTTGTTCCTCCCGCTAGGAGCATTCAGCGGCATTGTCATGCTAACTGCATTTGCATTCAAATTCGCCCGTTTCGTTCCAGAAGCGCTGTAGCATTTTCAATCACTTAGCAGGTTGACGGTTTGCTGGTGGGGCAAAATAGGGATGCCCTTGCTGCGCCGTCGCATTTTGGCAGATTGTGTTGCAAAACTATTTTGGGTCTTGGAGCGAAGAACATTTGACTGGGTGCACGCGGATCAAAAATTGTCCATTTCCGTCGGTCGAGAGATTGAGCGACGAGTTTTGCAACACAATCGGCACGAAGGAGACGTGCGTGCGCGCCGATCCATGCGTCGTGATGCCTTCAAACCGTTCTACATCAGGCGCTCGTCGAACCCGATGAGGTGAAGGGGTGCCTCGCCGGTCAAAGCGCGGCGACAGTTCTCAACCGCGCGGCGCAAGCTGATGTCGTGCGCGCCGTCACCCTGTGCCGAGATATACGACCGCGCCTGCGCCAGCGAGGGCGTCGGCAACGATTGCCTTACGCTTCTCGCTCAACTCGAAACCAATGACGAGCGGCGGTCGGCTCAGATCCATGCACTCCGGAGATTACCGCGACTCGGCTCACAAAACCGGGATCAGCCGCTAAAAATGAGATCGCCTCCTGCTGCGCATGTTTTTGCGAAACATACGCTTCCCGGAAAACTGCTCAGCCGTTAATACGCCGGCCGTTAACCCCCAATGCCATGTAACGGCGCAGTGCATAAAAGATCGCAATCGGGGGCAGCGAATAGAGAATCGCGATCGCCATCATGTAATTCCACGGCGCATCGTCGTCATCGAAGAATTGTTCCAACGCCATAGCGACGGTCGTATTTTTTTCTGAACTAAGGAGCATGTACTGATAGAAGTAATCGTTCCACGCGAACAGGAGTGCGTAAGTGCCGACGGCGGCGAGTGCCGGGGCCATTAGCGGCAAATATATGCGCATATATAATTGGACGACCGAGGCCCCATCGATCCGCGCGGCATCGTCGAGTTCGATTGGAATCAGCTTCGCGTAATGCAATAGAACAAGAATTGCGTAAGGAGTTGCAAAGGTTACTTCCGCAGCAATCACCGCCCAAGGGTTATCCAAAAGCCCATAGATGTGCATCACGCGAAGGAAGGGGATTATCAGAGTCGAGGATGGAATTACGTAGGTGAGGAGCGCAACGTTAGTGAGCTTCCAATCCTTGGCTAGGCGCATTCGGCCGATCGCAAAGCTGGCGAGCGAGCTAGCCAGTAGGGTCAACGCCATTACAATGAGGCCGATATAGATGCTATTGCTGAACTGACGCCAGATATCGCGGACGTCATCGGCCTCTCCGGTCCAGAGTGCGATGAAGGCGGCGAACGTTGGATGCGACGGCCAGATTTCCCACGTAAATTCGTTGTGGCCGGTGGGGTCGAGTGCCACCAAAAACATGTTGTAAACCGGCACGAGGGACCAAATTAAGATAATCACCCCGAGCGCGGCCGAGCTCGCTTCGACGAGGATTCGCCGCAGCCGGTAACGCGTTGGGCGCCGCGTTGGGGATGAAAACAAAGCGCAGATCACAACTGAACCTCCGTCGTCTTCAATCGGCGCATCAGCAAGATCACAAGCGGAATCAACACAGGAAGCACCGATAGGCCGGCGCCCACCGCAAGCGGCGGGTTGGCGTAATCAAGCGCATAGTGAAAGCCCAACGTGGAAACTACGTCTGAACCAAAGGTCGGTGTGCCGCCCGAGACAAACAACACCGGAGCGTAGTCGCCGAAGGTCCAGATCGCCGAAATGAGTGTGCTGATCACATAGAGGTTCGCAAGCAGCGGCACGGTAATGTATGCGAACCGTTGATAGAGTGAAGCTCCGTCTACGTCGGCTGCGTCATAGAGGTCCTGCGGGATCGATATACGACCGGCAAGGAAGATCAGGGTCCAAAGGGGCATCCATTTCCAAATATTGGCAACGATGTCGCACGCTAGCGCGAGCCAGTTGTGATTGAACCAGAAAGGACCTTCGACACCGAACAATGCCGCTAAAAGATTGTTGGGCAAGCCCTGCGGATAGGCGACAAACATCCAATGAAACGAGAGATAGGCGGGGACCGCCGGCAATGTCCACGGCAAGATACAAACCGCTAGCAGCGCCTGGATCCATCGACGGCGGCGCATAAAGAAGCCGGACAGCAATAGGGCAAGAACCATTTGCACGTTCACAGCCAGCCCGACAAAGAACACTGTGTTGACGGCAGCCCTGACGTAACGTGGATCGGAAAAGAGTTCGGCGTAGAGCGCTGGATTGCTTCCCATCCACAGCCCGTAGCCTATCGGATAGATGACGAATGCGACGAACAAGGCTGCGTACGGGACGATGAAGACGATCGACCAAGTGAGATCTGAGCCGTGAAGGTGACCGCGCCAAGCCGGCAGTTGTGGCCGCCCGGGAGCCAGATGCCCCCTCACTGCGAGAACCCCCGGGGTACCGTTCATGAGTTTCCGGAGAGGACGCTGCTCAGCCCTTCACGCCGCCTATGGTCAGGCCCGCTGTCATGCGGCGCCGAAAGGCATAATAAATCGCCACCGGCGGGATCGCATAGATGATGGCAGTCGCCATCATATAGTTCCAAGGCGCTTCGTCACTGTTGAGAAACTGCGCCAGCGCCACCGGCACTGTCATGCTCCGCTTCGAGGACAAGAGCATGAATTGGTAGAGATACTCGTTCCACGCTAGCAGCAAGGCGTAGGTCCCGACCGCGACCAGCGCCGGAGCCATCAACGGCAGATAAATGCGCAGATACACCTGCATTGGCGTAGCGCCGTCGATGCGCGCCGCCTCGTCGAGTTCGATCGGGATGCTGACCGCGTATTGCTGAAAAATGAAAATCGCATACGGCGTGGCGAAGGTAACCTCAGCGAAGATCACCGCCCACAGATTGTTGGCTAGACCGTATTTGATCATGATGCTGTAGAATGGGATCGCCAAAAACGACGCCGGAATCACATAGGTCAGGAGCGCGGCGTTGCTCACAATCCAGCCGTTTTTGAGCCGCATCCGACCGATCGAGAAACTTGCCAGCGAGCCGATCAGCAGAGTGATGAACGTGGTGGCGGCGCCAATATAGAGGCTGTTGCCGAACTGATGCCAGAAGTATTCGAGGTACCAATAGCCTTGGGTCACCACAATCCAGAAGCTGTCGAGCGACGGTTTGGCCGGCCAAATGTCGTTCGTGAACACTTCGCCGCGGGATTCGAGCGCCACCTCTATCATGTTGTAGATCGGCGCCAGCGTCCACACCATGAGCAGTAGCGCGAACGCAATGGCCGCTGCCTCAGTCAGGTTGCGCCGCAGGCGATAGTTCGGGCGCCGCCGGGTCCGCGTATTTGCCAACGCCACGCTCACAGCTGCACCTCGGTGGTACGCAGCTTGCGCATTAGGATGATGACGAGGGGGATCATCAGCGGCAGCGCCGACATCACCGTGGCGACGCCGAGGTCGGGCCGGCCGATCTGAAAGGCGTCGCGGATGCCAAGCGTCGCTAGCACATGGGTCGAAAGCGCGGGGCCACCGCCGGAGACAAAGTACACCGAGTTGAAGTCGCCCAAGGTAAAGATGGTCGAGAGCAGCGTGCAGATCAGATAGAGATTGGCAAGCAGCGGGAAGGTGATGTGAACGAAGCGCTTGACGCCGGTGGCACCGTCTACGTCGGCTGCGTCATAGAGTTCCTGCGGGATCGCCATGCGGCCCGCTAAGAGGATCACGGTCCAGAACGGCATCCATTTCCAGATGTGCGAAGCGATGACCGAGCCGAGTGCAAGCCATCGCGAGGTGTCGAGCCAGCCCGGACCATCGATTTGGAAAAGATCCCACAGCGTGTTGTTCACCAGGCCCCATTGGCCGTTCAGCATCCAGTGGATCGAGATGAAGGTGGGCAGCGCGGGCACCGCCCAGGGCAGCACGTAGATGAGCAAGAGGCCCTTCGTCCACCAACTGCGGCGCATGAAGAAGCCCGACAACAGCAGCGCGCCGAACATTTTCAGGTTCACGCCGATGCCGAGATAGATCAGCGTGTTGACCACGGTCTGCAGGTAGATGGGATCGGAGAAAATTTCGCGATAAAGGCTTGGCGAGTGGCCCATCCACAGTCCGTAGGCGACGGGGTAGGCCACAAACGCCACGAACACTGCGGCATAGGGGACAATGAAGGCGATCGCCCAGGTGAATTCGGAGCCTTGCAGGCCGCCGCGCCAGAGGCGACGCCGCGACAGGGGCAGCGACGGCGCGGATAACGCACGGGCTGCCGCAAACGTGGTGCTGCTCATTGCCGTCCCCTTTGGGCCTGCTCCCGTCTAGGACTGGGCGATCGGGTACTTGGCGAGGATATCCCCGATCCGCTTCAGAGCCGCATCGGCTGCAGCTTCCGGACTGACGTTGTCGCGGATAACGCTGGCATGCGCCGAACCCCAGACTTGTGCGGCGTTCGCCTCGGACCAGCCGGGATTGAAGGCGTAGTGATAGGGTACCGTCTCGCCCAGCACGCCCTGTTGCACATAAGCCAGCCGGTGCGGGTCCTTCGGATCGGTCCACCACGGGTCGTTCTTGACGACGTCCGGGATTGCCGGCAGCCACCGTGCCAGCCCCGCCTTCAGGTACGCGCCGGCCACCTTCGGCTGGATGACGTATTGAACGAACTCCTTAGCGACCGCGATATTCTTCGCCCCTTTCGGGATGAATGCTCCGCTGACGCCAAGCGGCGATGGGATTGGTTTTCCTTCATTGTTATTAGGCAAGCCCAGCGTCACGACGTCGTCATACTTCTCCTTGTCATGATACATCGCGAGTTCGGTAGAGATCGTGCCGTCCAGGTCCATGACGATCTGCTTAGCGTGGAAGGCGTTGTTGTCGTCGGCATCGCTCCAGTCGAGCGCGCCAGGCGGGACATAGCCTTGTTTGAATGCGGTGGTGATGTAGCTGATCGTCTTGATCACCGCCTCCCTGACCGTCGGATCGTCGAGATGCGGCCGGCCATCCGGGGTTATGATGTTGTACCCGCCATAGGCTGCCAGGAAATACGAGAAGAGGTTGTTGCCGTCGGCCGGGCCCGCCGTCGTGCATTGAAGGCCCAAGGAATAGACGCCGCGCATGCCTTGGCCGCGCAACTTAGCCTGCACTGGCTTGAAATAGTCCCAGAACGCGTCCCAGGTCTTGGGCGCGTCGGTCACCTTCAATCCGGCCTTCTCGACAAGCGAATTCCAGATATGGAACGGCAGCGGCCCGGTTTTGTAGGGCGCTAGGTAGTCGCCGCGCTGCTTGGTGACGCTATTGTAGAAGCGCGACCCGAGAGAGACAGCCGGATGAAACTGCGACTGCAGCGGCTGGACTAGGTCGCTCAAGTCCACGAGCTTGTCTTTCCAGGCGTACTGAGGGATCACCGTCGCATCGGCGGTGTTATGCTCCATCACGTCGGGGACGTCGCCGCTGGTCAGGGAGGAGACGATCTTCTGCATCAGCGGCGCAAACGGGATGATGCTGGCATCGATCGTGTTGCCGCTCTGCTTCTCATAGTCGGCGACCATTGCTTGGAACGCAGCGTCCTCTTCCCGGACGAAGCCCTGAGTCCACCAAACGCTCGCGGTCGTGGCCGCGGCCTTGGCGATAAAAGGTCGCGCAACAGTTCCTGCAGCGCCGAGGCAGAGGGAACCTCGTATCACCGTTCGCCTGCTCGGCCTGCTCATTGACGTCCCCCTGTTTTGCGGTGTTCCTCCGATTCGCATCTGTTTGCACTCGCGCAGCTGGTAAGCGGGTCATCTGCGCGTTTTGTCTAATGTAAAAGGACCGTCGCGGCCTGCCGTCGCGATATCACCAATTCGGGCCGGGTCGGCGCAAAGACCTGCGGATAGTATATACCAGGCATGCGCATCTGTCGTGGGCTACCGCAGCGCCGATCTTGACATGGGATTGCGCGTCCGCCTTACGGCGACCGCGGTGCGGTCGCCGCGCGTCTGATCTTCGCTGCTGTCACATCGAAGACAGGGTTTGTGCACCACAACAAAATGGGCTGCTCGACTTCCGCTTTGGGTCAAAAGCAGACATCGGATTGTCGCGCGTTGATGTCCGCTTTACCCCCGAAAGCGGACATTGCTGTGACCCACTTGCAACAAGAGGCATCAATCTTTCTGTGGTCCCATTTCCGCCAGCTTTTGAGCAGGGTCGAGTCTTAGTGGGGCTGAACTATAAATTCTGAACAAAACACGCGTAACTAGAGCAGCGGTCGTCATCCAGGGGGACTTTCTTATGCAATTGTCATCCGCCATTCGTGCCGCACTGATAGCTTTGACTGTAACTGGCGCCGGGCTCACGACCGTCTACGCCGACTTCGGCGGCATCCGCTTTAACGTTATCAAGGCCGGTTTTGTCATCGGCGGCTCTGGCGGCAGCGGCACGCTGGTGTTCCACGGCCGAGCCTATCCGCTCGCGATCGGCGGAGTGAGCTATGGCTTTACCTTCGGCGCCTCGTCGACCGATTTTGTCGGTACTGTTAGCAACATCCGAACGCCGTTCGACGTTAATGGCGTATACGGCGCTGCCGGCGCGGGCGTCGCGGTTGGCCCTGGCGCGGGCGGGATCGTACTGGCCAACCAGAACGGCGCAGTGCTGACCATATCGGGCCGCCAAATGGGACTGATCGTCGCCGCCGACCTCAATGGGCTGGTGATCACGCTGCGGTAGTTTGCGCTCGCCCCAACGCCAGGTCTCTGTTCATGTCCGCTTTGGGTCAAAAGCGGACAGTCCCACGCATCAGGCCCATGTCCGCTTTACCCCCAAAAGCAGACATCGTTCAGCACGGTGGCAATGTCTGCTTTGTGCCAGAAGCGGACTCGTGCACTGCAGCAAGAGCCCTACCAGCAGCTGGCGGTTACGTTGGTAACCCCCCACGGCTCAACTGCCTCATAAACTGTGCCGTTCAAGTGTTCGTAGAACAAACGAGCCGCCCGGTTCCCTCGTGCGAGTTCGAAGTCGATAGCGGTGCAACCTAGTTCGGCAGCGCGGGCTTGCACGGTTGCCATAAGCGCTTGTCCTATGCCGTCGCGACGTTGGTCTTCAATGACATAGACGTCACCCAACCACAGACTTTCTGACGTGTGTGAGCTTCGAATCTTCGGCAAAACAAAACAAAGCCAACTATGCGACTGCCTTCCTCGGCAACGAAGCATTCGAACCATCGGTCATGTCCAAAGCCACTGTCTGATAACAGGGAGGCGTCCGAACCCGGATCAGGATCACCTACGTGGGCGGCGAGTCCCCGTGAGAGCTCGGCGATCGCAGCCATATCGTCAAATGATGCTTGGCGTATTCTCAACGAGGGCTCCTCAGAGTGGGAGTTTAGTATTCCATCCTCGAACTTTTATCTCACGAAAAAGTATTCGCAGTGTTCGGTGTAACGAAATCCTGGACGTCCCTGGCAATTCTGTCCCATCGAGCATAACTCTCACGCCAGTCACGGAGATTGATATCGCTGGCGCAGCTTGTCATTTTCGGCTTCCAGAGTTTCGATGCGGCTTTGCAGCTTTGCCAAGACCTCGGCGACCTCGCCTGCGTCCACCTTCTGAGGGATGTGGCGCGGGCAGTTCACGTCCCAAGCCTTAACCTCGAACAGGATTGCCCGTTCAGCGCGCGCAGAATAGCCCGCGGGCATAAGCTTCGAAATTAATTCCTGATCGGCCTCGACTACCCACGCGCGTCCCCAGATTTTGATGCGTCGGCGGTGCGCATAATCCATCAAGAATAAAAAAGCTTGATCGTTCTCAGCCAGATTCCCAAGCGTAATGTATTGACGATTCCCGGCGTAATCGACGAACCCCAACGTAGTCTCATCGAGGGCGCTGATGAAGCCTTTCGGACCGCCACGATGCTGGACGTAAGGTTGTCCCACTGCATTGGCCGTCGCGAGATACACCGAATCTACCTGGGAGAGGAAGGCGATAAGATCAGGCGTAAGCTTCGTTTGGAAGCCGCCGCGCGCTTCCATCTTTTCATAAGCCACACGAGAGCCCCGACGCGACTGCATGGCTTTAACGCTCGGCGTGAATGCAATGTCGCTCGACCGCTTTACCTCCATCATAATGTCCCCCTCAAGCAGCAGACGCCGCTTATAAAATGCTCGAACGGGTGTGAGTGATGACATAGGATCGTTCTCGAAGAGCGAGCCTAACTCAGCTGACAATCAGGCCAGTTGTTTGATCGGCTTTGAGGCCAAGCGGCCAAGGCCGAGTGTTTCAATGACCTGCTGCTGGATCGGGGCGACCGCCTCATTGACTGCATCCGCCCCGAAAGCTTGCCCGACCACGAGCCGCGCCGGGCGGGCCCCATTGGGCGTCGCGATCAACTTGGCAATAGCGGCCGCGACGTCATGAGGGTCGGGGGCGCTGGCGGAAGCGAACATCCGCCTGAATGCCTCGAACATCTTTTCTGGGATCTGGGCGATATCGCCGTAGTCAGCCGCACGTGCAACGTCCGCCGGTCGTTGTAGGGTGGCGTACATGTTGGTCGGATAGGCACTTGGCTGAACGAGCACGACATCTATACCGAACTGCGCGACCTCGTAGCGAAGGCTGTCCGTGAGTGCTTCTACCGCAAACTTGCTGGCACCGTAGATGCCGAAGAAGGGAAAAGTCACGCGACCGAGGATCGAGCCGATGTTAATGATGAGCCCATCACCGCACGCCCGCATTATCGGCAGCACGGCGCGGTTGGTACGAAGCAAGCCAACGACGTTGGTGTTGAACACCACCTTCGCCTGATCAGCCGTGAACGCCTCCGTAATGCCAGCTGATGCAATTCCTGCGTTGTTGATCAGCACATCGATGCGGCCAGCGTCTGCCAGCACTTCCTTGATGGCATGCTCGACCGAGGTATCGCTGTCGATATCGAGTTCGACAACAGCAATACCCTGCTGGCGCAACTCCTCTTGTGCATGGTTGCGGTTCTTCACGTCCGGATCACGCATGGACGCGAAAACCTTGTGGCCGGCGCGAGCCAATGTTTCAGCAGTCGCGCGGCCAAAGCCGCTGCTGGCGCCAGTGATTAAAATTGTCTTGGACATGTCAGCTCCTTGACGATCGTGTAATTTCATTGGACTTGTTTCGGAAGTTTGCGGGCGAGGAAGTCGCGGAGGATGCGCGCAATCTCCGGTCCTTGGCTTTCGAGTGCGAAATGACCCGCTTCGAGCAAATGCACTTCGGCATCTGGAATGTCCCGCCTGAACGCCTCAGCACCAGCGGGCAGGAAAAACGGATCGTTCTTGCCCCACACGGCTAGCAGCGGCGGGCGCTGCGTCCGGAGATACTCCTGGAATTTGGGATAGAGCGCGACGTTACTCTGGTAGTCGCCGAACAGGTCAAGCTGGATCTCGTCATTCCCGGGTCGGGCAAGGAGCGCGGCATCAAGAGTCCAGGCATCCGGCGACAACCGCTCTGGTGTCGATACGCCGTGCTTGTATTGCCATTCCGTCGCTTCAGGCTTCAGGAAGCCACGTAGTGCGGCGCGATTTTCCGGCGACGGTTCTTTCCAGTAGGCCTGGATGGGATTCCAGCCTTCGCTCAAACCCTGCAGATAGGCGTTGCCGTTCTGCGAGATCAAAGCCGTGATCCGCTCAGGATGGCGAATCGCGAGGCGAAAGCCAACTGGTGCGCCGTAATCGAAAACATAGAGGGCGTAGCGGTTGAGACCGATGGTTTGCGTGAACCGCTCGATCACGTCCGTCAAATGCTCAAAGCTGTATTTGAAGCGCTTTCGTTCGGCCGCTTCGGTGAAGCCGAAACCTGGTAAATCTGGAGCAACGACGTGATAACGGTCTGCGAGAGCCGGTATCAGGTCCCTGTACATGTGGGAAGAAGTCGGAAAGCCGTGCAACAGCAGCAACGCGGGCGCCTCGGAAGCCCCGGCTTCGCGGTAGAAGAGCTTCAAGCCATCGACATCGACTGTGCGATAGCGAGTAATAGTCGATTCGGGTGCTGTGGGGCTGACGCGGGCATTGACGACCGTTGATTCGGACGGGAGCGACATCGGAGCATCTCCTTTTTTAGGTCCACGCTGGGTGCAGTCGATATGACTCCGCCTTCCATCCGTGATAATTGGTATTTTTCGCACTTCATTCTTGCGGAGCGCGGGATAAATGGATCGTTTCGACGCGCTAAAGACATTTGTCGCCGTCGCCGATAACCGGAGCTTTGCTCAGGCGGCGCAAACCCTTCGGATCTCACCGACCGCGGCGAGCCGTGCGATCGCGGACTTGGAAGAGGCCCTCGGAGTCACGCTGCTGCGACGTACAACCCGCTCGGTCGGACTGACACCGGAAGGCGCCGCTTATCTCCAGAGGTGTCGGATCGCGCTCGATGAACTCGAGGATGCCGAGCGCTCGCTGCGCGGCGAGAATGCCGAGCCTAGCGGTGAACTCATCGTTACTGCACCGGTTGTCTTTGGCCGTATGCACATCTTGCCCATTGTCACCCAGCTTCTTCGCGCTCATCCGCATTTAGACGTACACCTGATCTTGGTGGATCGCGTCATTCGGCTTGTGGAGGAAGGCATAGATGTAGCGGTACGTATCGCCGACCTACCGGACAGCTCCTTGCATGCAATCCGGGTAGCCGAAGTGCGTCGCGTGTTGGTGGCCAGTCCTACTTATCTCGCTGAACAGGGCATGCCCTGCCAGGTATCGGACCTGCCTAAGCACGATCTAATTGCCTTCGATAGTTTCGCCCTCAATGGCGAATGGCGATTCACCCAGTCGGGTCGCCCGTCGATTCGCTGCGAGCCGCGGCTTCTGACCAATAGCGTTGAAGCTGCGATCGATGCCGCTCTTGGCGGTTTGGGTATTGCGCGCGCGCTCAGCTATCAGGTAGACGCTTACGTCCGCGCTGGGCGGCTGCGCTATGTCTTGCCGGAGTTTGATCCGCCGGTAGTGCCCGTCAGTCTATTGTTCCAGGCGAGCCGCCGCGGATCGCCCAATGTACGAGCACTGATCGCAGCAGCGCAGGAGTACTTCCGCTCGGATAAGATCTCCTACTCGGCAAATTTCGCCGCCTCTGCTTAGATCTGTTGTGCTCTCCTAACACACTAACTGCGGGACAAGGCGACACGTATCGTTGCATCGACTGGCAAAGGTGTGGCCGCTGTGTCGTGCCAGGTCGGTGCAGCAGCATATTCACTGGGCGACATATCGAGCGACACTAAGTGCCCACCCTCTATGCCGAGCGCTTCCAGCGGCACCGCTATCGGCCGCCCGAACCACCCCCACCAACGGCTGTAACCAACGATAAACTCGATCTCTCCGGTGGAAGTCTGCACGACCTTCTCGACATAACCGAGCGTCTTCGAGTTAAGATCAAGCACTGGCATACCAATGAGATCGCCAATTCGCGCCGGCTGCGGAAAGCGCTTGAGATAGCGCTCCTTCATCGGCATGGGATTTTCTGCATCCATCATACCGGTCCGCGGGATCATGGCCTGAGCCAATACAACGAGACTGGTGCCAGCCGGTAAGGGTGTTGTTGCGTTTGCCGGCACTGCCAAACTCATTGCCACCAGCATTAATCCTGGCGCAGCAATTCGTGGTGTTTTGGTGCACCTCATTCGCCAATTCTCCCAAAGCGGAATCAGCTGGGGCAAAGCAATTGTTTTAAGATCGGTATTCAGGGAGACCTCCGCAATCGGTGCCGGGAACAGACTTTCTCAGAGCGCAGGTGACGGTCCAGCAATCTAACGCGCCTTTCACGAACGAGTCACGATTTCGTCAAATCCACTCTTGGACGTTCCGGGATCGCTATGTCGGACGCTTGGTGGCAAAGACAAACGCCTTGTCGGGGCAAAACTCGACGCTTACTTAGCCAACATACCGGCAGAGTGGACTCAGGTGAGCGAGACGGAAGCCCTCTTTGGTGTTTTGCGGCAGTCGGCCGATGCCGGCTGCGCCGCTGCCATCGAAGGCGCAGTGGCCAATGCGCCCGATCACGAACTTTGCCGAGTCAACGCTCTTGCTTTTGCCACCAAGAACAAGCTCGACGAAGAACGAACCATCGCTGCGTTCCTGCATGCTGCGCGGCTCGGCCTCTTTGAATTGTCATGGAACGTACTCTGCCCAGATTGTGGCGGCGTGCTTGACGCCGGGACGACACTAAAAACCGTCAATCACGACGAATATAGCTGCGCGCTATGCGCCGCAGGTTACAAGCCGACGCTCGACGAGATGGTCGAAGTAACTTTCACGGTGAATCCGCGTGTGCGCCGAATCGCCGGCCACGATCCCGATACACTGCCCGAGGTCGAATATTACCGTCAGATATTCTGGAGCTCAGGCATGGACCTGCCGGATGACCTGGCGGCAAGCCTCGCCGAGTTCACAATCGATTCCATCGAAGTACCGCCCAGCGCAAAGGCCGTGCTCTCGGTTCAAATTCCCGGGGGATTCGTGATTGTGTTCGATCCGGTGACCCACGGCAGACAAATCATCGCCGTCAAGGGAGAACCGACGCGTGACAGGCAGGCGCTATCGATCGTGTTTAGCAAGGTCGGTGTCCCGCTGGGCACTGTAGAAACCGAAGAGATGCGGCCCGGTCCATTGCGCATGTCAATTGAGAACCACAGCGACCGGCGCGTGCTTCCCGCGCTGTGGGTCTCCGGCGATGCGCTTCATCATCTTCTCGGCAAGCGGCGGCCGTTCCTTACCGCGAAACGGCTCCTGACCAACCAGACATTTCGCGATCTCTATAACACCGACACACTCGATCCCGATCAACGACTCAAGATCACAAGCCTCACTTTCCTGTTCACCGATCTCAAAGGCTCTACGGCACTCTACGAGCGCGTAGGCGATTTGGTCGCTTACGATCTCGTACGCCAGCATTTCGGCGTATTGCACGAAATTGTGGCTTCCGAAGCGGGTGCGGTTGTCAAGACAATCGGAGATGCCGTAATGGCAACATTTTCCACGCCGGACCGCGCTCTTGCGGCAGCCCTCCGGATGCGCGAGGCGATGACGCGCATCAATGCCGAGCGCGGCAACGAGGATCTTCTGCTCAAGATCGGCATTCACGAGGGACCGTGTCTCGCTGTGCGCCTCAACAACAGCCAGGACTATTTCGGGCAGACCGTGAACATCGCCGCCCGGGTGCAGGGCCTTGCATCCTCGCGCGCAATCTTCGTGACCCAACCGGTGCTAGAAGATTCAAACACAGCAAAAATCCTTCACAGCCAGAGCTTGCATCCATCGATGCGGCGGGCAGCACTTCGCGGCATCGCCGACGAAACGACCGTGTACGAGATTCCATGAAAGTTTTTGCGTTTGAGGTTACTTCTTTTAACAGTCATCACTGCGAACGAAATGGGTTCCGCCGCCGGTTTGCACCGCAGCAATTCTCAAAGGCTCACGTCCGCCTTGGGTCAAAAGCAGACATGACGGGACGAATTTGCAATGTCCGCTTTACCCCCAAAAGCAGACATTACCTGCCGACAGTTGGATGTCCGCTTTGTGCCAATAGCGGACGTCGACCATCGTCGATGTTCGCCGCTTCGGATCAGATTTCAAATTCGAGGCCGATTTCCATAATTTGCGCGCTCGGGATTTTGAAATATGCGCCTGGCCGCTGGGCGTTGTGATGCATGAATGCAAAAATCTCTTCACGCCAGCGCGCCATGCCCAAGCGCCGGCTGGAGGCGATGATTGTCTCGTGGCCCGTATAATAGGTCACTTGCTGCAGGTCACATTTGTCAATTCGTCCACTTGAGGCGGCCAACGCGAGTCCCTTGGGGACGTCCGGCTGCTCCATAAAACCAAAGAGCAATTCGACGCGGGTCATGTCCTCGGAGATCGACGTCACCACGACGCGGTTTTCGTCCGATACACGCGGCGTTTCGGTGATTGTGACCGCAACCAACAGCACTCTTTGGTGCAGAACATGGTTGTGCTTGAGGTTCTGAGTCAGTGCCAGCGGCACGCCTTTGGTCATGCGGCCGAGCACAACCGCGGTACCTGGAATGCGAAGCGGTGGATCAGCCTTGATCCGCTCGACGAGGTCCTTCGAACGCAGGCGTATCTCCAAACGGGCGGCGTCCATGCCCTCTTCGCCTTTGCGCCAAGTGAGCATCAAGAATGCGATCACAAGGGCGAGGAGCAGCGGGAACCAGCCGCCATCCAAGACTTTCGTCGAGGTGGATGCGAAGAAGATCAGGTCGATGATAAGCAGACTTCCGTTTACGCCATAGACCAGAAACGGATTGTGCTTCCAATGCAGCGCGACGAATGTAGCCAACAAGGTCGTGATTGCCATCAGCAACGAGACCGCGATGCCGTAGGCGCCGGCCAGCGCATCCGACGATCCGAAGCCGATGACTGCAACGAGGGTAGCCGCTGCTAGCGCCCAGTTCACGAACGGAACGTAGATCTGGCCGATCTCATGACCGGCGGTATGGACGATGTTCATGCGCGGCAGGAAGCCGAGTTGCATGGCTTGTTGCGTCAGTGAATACGCACCGGAGATGATCGCCTGCGAAGCGATGATGGTCGCAAGTGTTGCCAGAATGACGAGCCCGTAGTGAGACCACTCCGGAGCGAGATGGTAGAACAGTCCGTCGACTGTCTCCGGCTCGGTGAGCAGCAAGCCTCCTTGACCGAAATAATTGAGCGTGAGCGCGGGTAGGGCGACACCGAACCAGGCGGCGCGGATTGGAAAGCGGCCAAAGTGTCCCATGTCGGCGTACATTGCCTCTCCGCCGGTGACCGCCAAGAACGCCGCGCCAACAACTGCGAACGTGAGCGGGCCGCCATGCCACAGATAGGTGATCGCCGGCATCGGACTTAACGCGGCGAGTACGGCGGGCGTGCGCACAATTCCGACGATGCCGAGCAGCCCAATCACGATGAACCAGGCGAGCATAACCGGCCCAAATAACCCGCCGATCCAGGACGTACCCTTGCTTTGAATCAGGAAGAGGAACACGAGGATTACGACGGTCAACGGAACGACCGCGCGATCGAACTGTGGCGCGTAAACCTTGATGCCCTCGATTGCGCTGAGAACCGAGATGGCCGGCGTGATCGCGCCATCGCCATAAAGCAGGCAAGCCCCGATCAAACCAATGACAACCATGACGGCGCGCCGCCGACTTTGCCTGGCGCGCCGCGGGCTTATCAATGCAAGAAGGGCGAGGATGCCGCCCTCGCCGTGGTTGTCGGCGCGCATGATCAGGATCGCATATTTGATGGAAATGACGACGATCAGTGACCAGAAGATCAGTGACACAATTCCAAGCACCGCATCCGGTGCCACCGTTCCAGCGGGGCTTGCGACCTTCGCGGCGACGCCGAGCGTATAGAGCGGGCTCGTGCCGATGTCGCCGAAAACAACGCCCATGCACGCGAGCGCTGCCGGCGCCCAAGCGTGTTTTGTTGGGGCGTGCGCTGCGGTGCCAATCTTTTCGGCAACAGCCATCGCAGCGGTCCATTGCTCACCAATGAAGCATAGCCGGAACGTGGTTGGCAGAAAACCGCATACCGCCTCGGCCGCGTAATTCGGTGCCGCGGCACTGGACGATTGAGCACTGGAGGTTGAGCGCGGAACCGCAGCTACGATGTCCGCTTTGCGCCAAAAGCGGACTCATGCACCGCAGCAAACACAACCCTATCAAGGTTGTGGCGGCGCTGCTTTCAACGTCATGCTGATTAACGGTTGTTTGATGATCCTGTGGGCTTCACTAGTTTCGCGCTCGACTAGCTGGGTGGTCTCTTCAGCTAGGTCAAGCCACGCCTCCGCGACGATGAGCACGCGGCTTTTGTCCGCCAAGTTTCTGCCTCTTTCGCTCAAATCAAGAGAGGCTATCGCAAACCGGCTGTACTCGTTTTCGCAACTCATGGATCCCTCCCATCAGGTCAAAGCTTGGTTGCTAGTCCGTCTCGCCCGCAACAGTCATGACACCGCCGGTAGGCGTAGTTTCTTGTATCTTCTTCTGAAGCTCCTCCGCTTCTTCCTCCATTCCAATCCACCGAAGTTTGCGGATGAGATGAAGGACCTCCACAGGTGGACGCGGATTGGCCTGCTCGACGTTGATCTTGCGACCCTGCAAATAGGTATTCACCGCTTCCCTCCCTCCATTGATGTGATTGCGCGAACAATGTTCGCGGTTGCTCGCAGCTTCTTACGTAGGATTGGTGTGGGTTCGCAAAAGCTATGTGGTCGTACCGACGCTCGTCCAACTATTCGTCAAAAGTCGAGCGCTGGTTTCCATAAGCTTTTGTCCATCCGAAATGACTTGGCGCGCGTCTTCGATGCGTGCGTTCATCTCGCTGCTGA